>VAPM010005922.1_pt1 | contig 12637 bp, 10 predicted proteins | sample 3395091 | NCBI WGS metagenome assembly VAPM01 (sample SAMN08290445, study PRJNA428436) | hydrothermal vent metagenome | isolation source: Deep-sea hydrothermal vent chimney 3 | place: Pacific Ocean: Juan De Fuca Ridge | reverse complement strand
TAAATGTCTGCACTTAAAATAAAAAAGGGCGCGACCAGCCACTCCGCCTATGAACTTCGCGACCCCAACGCCGATACTGTTGAGAAACACACGCTTGCAGTGGTGGTCGATAATGAAGCCGGGGTGCTGGCCCGGGTCATCGGGCTGTTTGCCGGGCGCGGCTATAATATCGAAAGCCTGACAGTGTCTGAGATTGACCACGAAAGTCATCAGTCGCGCATCACCGTCGTCACCTTAGGTACACCGGCCGTGATAGAACAAATAAAAGCCCAGCTTGGCCGCGTGATCCCGGTGCACCGGGTCAACGATCTGACGGTTGAAGGCCCCTCGGTTGAACGGGAACTGGCCTTATTCAAAGTCAGCGGTGATGGCGAAAAACGTGTCGAAGCGTTGCGACTGGCTGATATTTTCCGCGCCAATGTGGTGGATTCTACATTGGGCAGTTTTGTCTTTGAGATCACCGGCACGTCTGAGAAAATCGATGCATTTGCTGAACTAATGCGCCCCCTTGGGTTGGTAGAGGTCGCCCGCACCGGCGTGGCCGCACTATCGCGTGGCGAAAAATAGCTAAAACAGGCCCCCCGATATACTAAAGATGTGGGATGAGAATGCCGGGGGACCTGTCCGGGGGCTCTTGTCAGATCTGGTTATTCAGCCGGTACCAAACCAGCCTCGCGCGCAATTGCCAGTTCATTTGCATCTACCATGCCGTCCTCATTGGTATCCATGGCGGCAAATACCTCTTCTGTCAGCTCAGGCAATGCCACCAACAGCTCGTCATAGGACAACAGCCCGTCGCCATCGGTGTCCATGTTTTCCTGTGCCAACAGCACCGTTGTCGAAAGACCCAGCGCCAGAACTGTTGCCAGTGGCTTAACGAAATTATTCATCTGAATTGTCTCCTTGGTTTCTAACCATTTGGTTTAGAAGGCATTTAGTTCGCCTTCATGTAACAAGAGGCGAAAAACCAAATTTTATTCCCGGGCCAAGCCAACGCGATGATCGAATTGCGCAAACGCGCGATGTGCCGCCGAACCTGCCCGGTGAATCTCGCAACTTGTCGCCGAATTCTGGGCCATTTCCTGCTCGGCCAATTTCCCCCAGCTTGTTCGCACGCCCCCCGGGGGCCAAATTTACCCCTGTTCAAAAGGGGGCAGAAATGACCACTAAAAGTCAAAATTCCCGCGATGCCAATTCTCAATCACTGGTATCTCTCATGGTGCCGCTTGCCCGGTTGGCACGCATAATGGCCCCAACTGCAGATCAGGCCGATGACCTGGCGCAAGAGGCATTGATGCAGGTTTGGGCACGGCTTAAACAGGGCGGCACAATCAAAGACCTGCGCCCCTACCTGATGACAACCCTGCGCAATGCCAGCCGGCACATACACGTTCCAGACCGGGAACTAAACGACGCAAACACCCCCAGTTGCCCGCCCGACGCCCATGGTCGAATTGTCTGCCGGGATGTTTGCGAAGCGATGGCCCGACTACCGGCTGAGCAACGTGATCTGATGCACCCCCTGATCAGAAGCGGTACCAGCTATAAACAACTGGCTGAAATACATGATCTGCCCATCGGCACTGTTATGTCGCGCATTGCCCGCGCGCGGGCAGGCTTACGCCGCGATCTTGACCTGCCGACGGGGCACGCAGTTGATGTCTTACTTGACGATAGGCAGTGACCCACGTTCGTAAAAGAAAAAGGGGGGCCCAAAGGCCCCCCATAGTTTCGCTTATCAGGCTCTTTATAGTGTACCGCCCGGTATTCTGCCTGCGGCCTGATCCGCGTCTAGGGCGAGCGCACCCGCCCCGGATATCAAGAGCCCGAATTTTCGCAGAAAATTCGCACCCCCAGAATTTTTAGCTACACCCGCTGGTTCCCCCGCAGGTATTGCACTTCATGCAGGTGCCATTGCGCACCAGCGTATAATTTCCACATTCTCCGCAGGGATCACCCTCATACCCCTGAATTTTCGCCATGCTACGGTCGTCCATTTGCATCGGCAAACCACTTCTCAGCTCTTCGGTAACTGAGGCTTCCGGAACCAGGGTTTTCAAAGTTGCCGTTGGATCAACCGAAGTACCCAGTGCTGTTGCGCCGACACCGCCCTGTAAAACGATCAGTTCCTGTGGCACCCGTTTGCGCAGGTACCCGGTTGAAGAAATCTGCCGTAACACTTCCAGTGATTTACTGGCTTTTCCATCAGAAACTTCACTGAAATTACGAACGCCTTCCTGCTCACCCCGACCCAGATCGTCAAAGCTCTCGCCGGTGGGCTTCACATGGGCCAGATCGGTGCGATCCAGATAGGAAACCGCAAGCTCACGGAAGATATAATCAAGGATCGACGTTGCATTCTTAATGCTGTCATTACCCTGCACCATGCCGGCCGGCTCAAACCGTGTAAACGTGAATGCATCAACAAATTCATCCAGCGGCACGCCATATTGCAGACCCACCGAGATTGCGATGGCGAAATTGTTCATCATCGCCCGAAAGCCCGCGCCTTCCTTGTGCATGTCGATGAAAATCTCACCCAGATTGCCATCCTCATATTCACCGGTTCGCAAATACACCTTATGGCCGCCAACAACGGCCTTTTGCGTATAGCCCTTGCGCCGCGCCGGTAATTTTTCCCGATGGCTTTTGATGATTTCCTTAACGATGACCTTTTCAACAATCTTCTCGGCCAGTACCGCGGCTTTTTCCTGAGCTGACCCGGTCGCCAATATTTCCTCGGCCTCCTCATCATCCTCAATCAGCGCCGTTGCCAGGGGCTGGCTCAGTTTTGATCCATCCCGGTACAGCGCATTGGCCTTGATCCCCAATGACCAGCTCAACTCATAGGCGGCCTGACAATCCTCGATCGTAGCGTCGTTCTGCATGTTGATGGTCTTGGAAATCGCCCCGGAAATAAACGACTGCGCCGCCGCCATCATGGTGATGTGGCTGTTGACCGACAGGAAACGTTTGCCGCGCTTGCCACAGGTATTGGCACAATCAAAGATGTTGTAATGCTCTTCCTTCAGATGCGGTGCGCCCTCCAGTGTCATGGTGCCACACACATGGTCATTGGCCAGTTCAACATCTTTTTTGGCAAAACCAAGGTGCTTTAACAGATCAAACGTCGGATCATTCAGCTTTTCGGCCGGGATACCCAATGTCTTGGTGCAAAATTCTTCGCCCAGCGTCCATTGATTGAACACGAAACGAATATCAAACGCACTTGGCAGGGCGGCCTCAACCTTATCAATTTCGGCCTGACCAAAGCCATGGCCCACAAGCGTGGTGTGGTTGATACCCGGCGCATTGCCCAGGCTCCCGTGTCCAACAGCATAGGAAATGATCTCTTCAATCAGCGCAGAAGAATATCCAAGACCTTCCAGCGCTGCCGGGACCGAGCGGTTGATAATCTTGAAATACCCGCCACCGGCAAGTTTCTTGAATTTTACCAGCGCAAAATCCGGCTCAATTCCGGTGGTGTCACAATCCATCACCAGACCGATGGTACCGGTTGGGGCAATCACCGTGGTCTGCGCGTTGCGATAGCCGTGTTTTTTGCCCAGCTCCAGCGCCTCATCCCAGGCGGTTTTTGCCAGTTCAATCAGCGACTGATCCGGGCAGTTGGCATGGTCCAGCGCCACAGGTTTGATCGACAGTTGCTTATAGCCAGTGGTCTTGCCATAGGCGGCATTGCGGTGGTTGCCAATGACCCGCAGCATATGTTTGGCGTTGCGCTTGTAGCCGTCAAACGTGCCCAGTTCACCGGCGATCTCGGCACTGGTGGCATAGGAAACGCCGGTCATCAGCGCGGTCAGCGCCCCGCATATCGCGCGCCCCTTGTCACTGTCATAGCTGTGGCCCATGTTCATCAGCAGACCGCCGATATTGGCATATCCCAGCCCCAGCGTGCGGAAATCATAGGACCGTTGCGCAATTTCTTTGGATGGAAACTGCGCCATCATCACCGAAATTTCCAGCGTCAGCGTCCACAACCGGGTTGCATACATGTAATCTTCTGACTGAAACTCACCCTCTTGCAGAAATGTCAGCAGGTTCATGCTGGCCAGATTGCAGGCGGTATCATCCAGAAACATATATTCCGAACACGGGTTTGAGCCGCGAATTTCTCCGTCTTCCGGGCAGGTATGCCAGGCATTGACGGTATCGTGGTACTGAATGCCCGGATCAGCACAGGCCCAGGCCGCATGGCCAACATCGTCCCACAATTCCCGCGCCTTCACCACCTTGGCAACCTTGCCATCGGTGCGCCGGATCAGTTCCCAGTCGGCATCATCTTTAACGGCCTGCAAATAGGCGTCCGTCACCCGGACCGAGTTGTTTGAGTTTTGCCCGGAAACCGTTGAATAGGCTTCAGAATCCCAGTCGGTGTCATAGGTCGGAAATTCGATCGACGAATAACCCTGGCGCGCATAATCCAACACCCGTTTGACGTAGGTCTCAGGTATCGCCACCTTCTTGGCCGCCCGGATAGCGGTTTTCAGGCTTTCGTTTTTCGCCGGATCAACCGCATCTTCGCCATGCCCGTCCCAGTTGCGAATGGCCGCGAATATCTCGTTCAACTGGCGCTCATGCATTTTGGAACCGGCCACAAGGGACGCAACCTTTTGCTCCTCGATCACCTTCCAGTTGATGAATTTCTCAACATCCGGGTGATCCATGTCACAGATCACCATCTTGGCCGCCCGCCGCGTGGTGCCACCGGATTTGATCGCGCCGGCCGCCCGGTCACCGATTTTCAGAAACCCCATCAACCCGGAAGACGTACCACCGCCCGAAAGTTTCTCACCGGAACCGCGAAGAGAGCTGAAATTGGTGCCGGTGCCGGAACCATATTTGAACAGGCGCGCCTCACGCACCCACAGATCCATGATACCGCCCTCGGACACCAGATCATCCTTTACCGACTGGATGAAACAGGCATGTGGCTGCGGATGTTCATAGGAAGACGTTGAACGGGTCAGCTCTTTGGACTGGTAATCCACATAATAATGCCCCTGCCCCGGCCCATCAATACCGTAGGCCCAGTGCAGCCCGGTGTTAAACCATTGCGGGCTGTTTGGCGCGGCGCGCTGGGTTGCCAGCATATAGCGCATCTCATCAAAATAGGCCTGCGCGTCTGCTTCCTTCGTAAAGTAGCCGCCCTTCCAGCCCCAATAGGCCCAGGCCCCGGCCAAACGGTCAAAAACCTGCTTGGCACTGATCTCACTGCCAACACGTTTATCTTCCGGCAATTTAGCCAGCGCCTTTTCATCGGGAACAGAGCGCCACAAAAATTCCGGCACCCCCTTTTCCTTAACTTTCTTCAGCGCCGCCGGAACCCCGGCTTTACGGAAATATTTCTGCGCGATCACATCACAGGCAACCTGGCTCCAGCGCACAGGTATTTCCATGCCTTCAAGCCGAAATACAATGGTGCCATCCGGATTGCGGATTTCTGATGTTGTTGTGGTGAATTCCAGCTCAGCGTAAGCGTCTTTACCTGCCTTGGTAAAATTGCGTTCGATTTTCATTGTTTTTAACGTGCCCCGTAACAAATCGTCTATGTTTAGCGTTCCCGTCTTGATGCGGAAAACGCCGTTTTCTACCTCGGAAAGTTAGGTGCAAGGATCAAAATTCAACCGGTGCGCGCTATCACGACCAAATGGTTTCACCACCAGTTCATGTGGATCAGCCAGCCTGTGCTGTTATTTTGTTCCCGCCGCCTCTACCACTAAATCTTGTGGTTGTTTCGTCAGCCCCCACAACCTGACGTAGGACACCCCCCATGGTCAACGAAAAATTTACATTAATTTGTAGATTTTTATGTTGACCAAACCGACTGACTTTGAGCCACGTAATTAACCAATGATTCATCCTCAACCTATGTTTGGCGCAAGCATTCAAATTATTGCTTTTGATTGGCTGATTTAGCCCTCCAAGCTCATCACATGCCTGAAGTTATCCACAGGCAGAAATTACAAATTCAGGGCGTCGCCCCGTCCGTTATTTCTGCGACCTGTTTGCACCACATCGCCCAACGCCAAATATTCATCAGACAACATTTTATGGCGCGTATCCCCCAAAACAGGAATAGTTTTAGGGGCTTACCCATTCCAATTTTTCGCAACAGGCCAGGATTGAAGATTTTGGTCAAAACACCAGAATTAGGCGAACAGAGCGCAAATCCAAAGAATCAGTGGTCTGATCATGTATTCAACACGGGCAACAATTCCCGAACCTGCCGCGCAGCGACCGCTGCAGATAAATGTGTAAATATTGTTAGATGGTCGGGGCGGAGAGATTCGAACTCCCGACCCTCTGTTCCCAAAACAGATGCGCTACCAGGCTGCGCTACGCCCCGACAGGCGTCATCTATAGTGTGCAGCGCCGCTTGAAAAGAGGTTACTGCGCGTTACAGCCCCAAACTGTAATATTCTGATCAATTCTTGGGTGTAAAACCTGACTTCCGACGGTAATGCCAAACAATTCTGACATGCCGCCATTGATCTCAAGAACATATTGAATATTTTCACCGCCGGGAATCGCTGTTTCGTCCAGAGGAACCGCATTTTCCTGGATTGTACTGACCACACCTGTCGGATCAATAAACAACATATCCAGCGGGATCAGCGTGTTTCGCATCCAGAACGCCACCGCCTGCGGGGTATCGTAGATGAACAACATGCCGGATGTGCGGGGCATATTTTCGCGATTCATCAGGCCTTGCGCCCGTTCGGCGGGATCATCTGCAATTTCTATGTTGAACCGGGCCTGGCCCCAGTCACCGCGCAGACCAATCACAGCGTCATCGCAATCAACCGCACTGACGGGCAACGCCGCCAGTACCGAAAATCCGAAAATACCGGAAAATACTATGTTGGTTGTTTTGATGCCGAATCCCATGATGTGACTGAAGATGCCATATGACCGCGTTTACCTACAATCACTTTTAGGCCAACGGCTTCACCGGGTTGCAGATCGGCAAATCCAGAGCGGCGCAGCACCTCAATATGGATGAAAATATCTTCATCACTGCCAAATATATTAGCAAAGCCAAACCCTTTGACTTTGTCGAACCACTTAACCCGGGCCGGTTCAAACGCCACATCGTCATCCGCAATTTCACCAAAATCTGAAAAATCCTCCAGCCCGGCCCCAACCTGTCCGGTGGGGGGGTCGATTTTATGGACTTCAAGCGCCTGAACACCACGTTCAGTCTCCTGAATTGTCAAATCAATCCCGGCACTGTCAGCCACAGAACTTTGGCCAAAATTACGTAATACATTTGCATGCAAAAGGATATCGGGGCCGCCTTTATCAGCAACCACAAACCCAAAACCCTTCACCGGATCAAACCACTTTACGTGGCCTCGAACCCTTTGGCCTTCTTCAGCTTCTTCCATGGTCTCCACGTGGTATTTTTGTCCATTCCCATTTACAGGTTTGCGCCAGATGTCGCTTTGTAGCAAGCGCTATTTTACAATTGCATTTCAATGTGTTGCAATTCACGAAGCGTGAATATCATGGATTAAGGCGCTCAATCCGCCATTTTTGTGAACTTTCTGAACGACTCCAACGGAACCTGTCATGTAGGCGAAATTCACCGTCCGCCCAGAATTCGATCTCAATCGGGGTCAATTTAAATCCCCCCCAGAAAGCCGGCCTTTTGGGTCGGACACCATGTTTCGCCGTGGCAATGGCAACAGATTTGATCAGTTCAGATTTTGATTTCAGCGGGCGGGATTGCTGCGATGCCCAGGCCCCGATTCTGCTGCCAAGTGCTCGGGTACGATAATAGTCGTCAGATGTGGCGGCATCGGTCTTGGTCACCGTTCCGCGCACCCGAATTTGGCGGCGCAAAGATTTCCAATGCAAATTAAACGCCGCTTTTCCAGTGGCGATCAGCTCCTGCCCTTTGCGGCTTTCATAGTTGGTAAAAAACACCAGTCCATCGTCCTCGATTGCCTTTAACAATACAATCCGCACATTTGGCAGACTGTTCTCATCAACGGTTGCCAGGGCCCCGGCATTTGGATCATTCGGTTCAGTGGCCTCTGCCTCAGCTAACCATTTTCGCGCTATTTCAAAGGGATCTTCGCCCGCAAATATTCCCGAACGATCGACCATAAATCTTCTCCTTCTTCTAATATACTCCCAACGTGGTTAAATTTCAACCTATACGTGTGGGCCTTTGCCTTGATGAGCGTGCGCCTTTCCCCTAAACGAATGAAAACAGGGCTGGGCGAATGAGGGCAACATGACATCAGATTTAATGGCAGGCAAACGCGGACTTATCATGGGGCTGGCAAATTCTAAGTCCATCGCATGGGGTATCGCCAAGGCCTGCGCCGATGCCGGCGCTGAACTGGCGTTTTCCTATCAGGGGGAACAGCTTAAAAAACGGGTTGATCCGCTGGCCGCCGAACTGGGCAGCGACAAAATCATTGAATGTGATGTCGCGGATGAAGCATCGATAGACGCGCTGTTTGAGCAGTTGAAATCCGACTGGGGCAGCATTGATTTTGTCGTCCACTGCATTGGTTTTTCTGATAAAAATGAACTTCGCGGTCGTTACATCGATACCGGCCGGGAAAATTTCAACATGACCATGGATATCTCTGTCTATTCCTTCACCGCAGTGTGCAAACGGGCAGCCGCAATGATGAACGAAGGCGGCTCGCTGTTAACGCTCACTTATTACGGTGCCGAAAAGATCATGCCGCATTACAATGTCATGGGGCTGGCAAAGGCGGCGCTTGAAGCATCGGTGCGCTATATCGCCGAAGATCTGGGCAAAGACGGTATCCGCTGCAACGCCATTTCCGCCGGCCCGATCAAAACCCTTGCCGCCTCCGGCATCGGTGATTTTCGTTATATTATGAAATGGAACGAATATAATTCGCCGCTACGGCGCAACGTCACCATTGATGACGTCGGTGGTTCCGCGCTTTATCTTCTTTCCGACCTCGGCTCCGGCGTTACCGGCGAAGTGCTGCATGTGGATGCGGGCTATCACGTCGTTGGTATGAAGGCCGTGGATGCGCCCGACATTACAACAGGAAAATAACATGAATGATCGTCTGCCCCACGAAAAAGGTTTCCACGTCAGCTGGGATCAGCTGCACCGCGACAGCCGCGCACTGGCCTGGCGGCTGGATGGCAAAGGCCCGGATGATGGCAATTGGAAAGCCGTGGTCGCCATCACCCGGGGTGGCATGGCCCCGGCGATGATCGTGGCGCGCGAACTGGATATCCGCATGGTGGATACGATCAGTGTGAAATCCTACAGCCACCAGACTCAGGCCGCAGCCAAGGTGATCAAATCCCCCGATATGGACGTTGTTGGTGATGGCACCGGGGTGCTGGTGATCGATGATCTGGTGGATACCGGCAAAACCCTGGAAGTGGTCAAAGCCACCATGCCCAAGGCCCATATCGCCACAGTTTACGCCAAACCACTGGGCCGCCCCATGGTTCAGACCTTTATAACCGAAGTGTCACAGGACACCTGGATATTTTTCCCATGGGACATGGCGCTGCAATATGTCGAACCCTACCGCGGCACGGATTGAAACCATAACCGAAAGCCGACATGACCCAGCCCGTAAATCCAGATTTCACCCGCACATTTTTACCGCCGGTGATGCAGGCGCTCAGCTGGATTAAAGACGTTTCGTTCCCTGCTGACCACCCGTTGCTTAACGTGTCTCAGGCCGCGCCGCTTGATCCACCGCCCCTGGAATTGCGACAGGCCATTGCCGATCACGCCCTCAACACCGGGTCGGCGCATCTCTATGGCCCGGTTCTGGGCCTGCCGGAACTGCGTGAAACCATTGCCCGGCAGTGGTCCGGCGCCTACGGCGGCAAAATTTCCGACAACAATGTTGCCATCACCTCCGGCTGCAATCAGGCCTTCACCGCTGCACTCAGTACCCTTGCCCAAAATGGTGATGAGGTTCTCTTGCCAACCCCTTGGTATTTCAATCATAAAATGCACCTGGACATGACGGGCGTCACGGCCATCCCCCTGCCGACAGACGCGCAAATGCTGCCCGATCTGGCCGCTGCCAAACGTCTGATATCACCGCGCACCCGAGCAATCGTCCTGGTCACACCGAACAATCCCACCGGGGCTGAATACCCGGCTGCCCTGCTTAAAGCGTTCTACGACCTGGCAAAAGCGCATGGTATTGCGCTGGTGGTAGATGAAACCTACCGCGATTTTGACAGCCGAACAGGTACCCCCCATGGGCTGTTTCAGGAACCCGACTGGGGCCAGACCCTGATCCAGCTTTATTCGTTTTCCAAAGCCTACCGTCTGACCGGCCACCGGGTTGGGGCACTCACCGCATCACTTACCCGCCTGCAAGAGGTTGAAAAATATCTCGATACCGTCACCATTTGCCCCAATCAGCTTGCCCAGCATGCTGCCCTTTGGGGGATGCAGAACCTGGGCGACTGGCTGGCCGGGGAACGGCTGGAAATCCTTGACCGGCGCGCTGCCATCGAACAGGGGTTCCATCGCCTGAAGGGATGGCAATTGCTGGGCCTTGGCGCTTATTTTGCCTATGCCCGCCACCCGTTTGATATCGCCTCAGACCAATTGGCCCCCAAACTGGTCAAAGACTGCGGCGTGCTGATGCTGCCGGGCACCATGTTTCGCCCCGCCACAGACACGGCCGGTAAACAGGAATTTCGCATCGCTTTTGCCAATGCCGACCGCGCTGGTATCAATACACTGTTCACAAGACTGGAAAACCTGTCGCTCTGACCTTGCCCCACCTCCCTAAGCCGCGTAGACATCCGCAGGCGAAAATAACAGCAACAGGACGGCGCAGGCATGGCACGAAAAAAAGGCCAGATTTCAAAATTCCTCGTGGGCATCATGTTGGTGATGCTGATGGTTGGGCTCGCCGGTTTCGGTGTCACCAATTTTGGCGGACAAATCAGAACAGTCGGCGAAGTCGGTGATGTGGAAATCAGCATCAATGAATACGCCCGCGCGCTGGAAGCTGAACTGCGCGCCCTGCAGCAACAAACCGGGCAGAATATCTCATTGGAACAAGCCCGCCAATTTGGCGTCGATACCCAGGTGATGCAGCGCCTGATCGGTCAGGCTGCCTTTGAAAACGAAACCAAACGCATCGGCCTGTCAGTTGGCGACGCCGAAGTGCAGCGTCAGATCCTGAACACACAGGGTTTTCGCGGGTTGGACGGCCAGTTTGACCGGGATGCCTATGAATTTACACTTGAACGAAACAACCTGTCGGTTCAGGAATTTGAAAGCAACATCCGCAGTGAAACCGCCGGAACAATCCTGCAAAGCGCGATCCTGACCGGCATTGCCCCCCCGGCCACATTCCGGGACATTATGGTGGCCTATCTGGGGGAACGACGCAGCTTTTCATGGATGGAACTCGACGCAACCGCACTCAGCGATCCGATCCCCGAACCAACCGCCGATCAACTTCAGACCTATTTTGACGAAAATATCGACAGTTACACCGTGCCGCAATCCAAGGATCTGACCTATGCGTGGCTGTCTCCGGAAATGGTCATGGACCAGATCACCATTGACGACGCCACCCTGCGCGCCATCTATGACAGCCGCAGCGATGAATATAACATTCCCGAAAGGCGTCTGGTTGAACGTCTGGTATTTGCCACCCAGCAAGAAGCAGAAACAGCCCGCGCCAGTATAGCTTCGGGTAAGGCCAGCTTTGACGACGTCGTTGCCGCCCGTGGTCTGGAACTGGCCGATATTGATCTGGGCGACGTAACACAGAACGATCTGGACGCCGGCGCAGAAGCAGTATTCTCAATGACAGAACCCGGCATCACCGATGCTGTGGAAACCGACCTTGGGCCGGGAATTTTCCGCGTCAATGCAATCCTGGCTGCCCGCTCAACCGCCTTTGAAGACGCCCGTGCCGAACTGCTTGATGCCTCAGTTGCCGACAATGCCCGCCGCCTTGTGGAAGACCTGATCGCAGATTACGATGACCTGCTGGCCGGGGGCGCCACCCTGGAAGAACTGGCCGATGAAACCGAAATGGTGCTGGAAAAATTCAACTGGACGGCCGGTGCCACCGAAGGCATTGCCGCCTATGACGGCTTTGCCAACGCCGCAACGGCCATAACGCCCGAAGATTTCCCCAGCATCGAAGTTCTGGACGATGGTTCTATTTTCGCGCTGCGACTGGACGCCAATGTTGACGCCCACCCGGACAGTTTTGAAAATGTCAGCGCTCAGGTTGCCGATGACTGGAAAGCCGCCCAGCTGGCCAAAGCACTTGAGGCAGAAACCGCCATCATTCTGGGCCAGCTCAGCGCCGGTGCCACCCTGTCCAGCCTTGGCTATCCGGTTGCTGTCCAGACCAATGCCAAGCGCGACACACAGATTGCCGACAAACCCGCAGGCTTTTTGACCGCCGCGTTTGAACTGGACGAAAACGCCGCCACCTCGGTCGCCGATACCGGCCGCGTCTTTATCATCCAGATGAACAAAATACAGGGCGCTGATCCACAGGATCCCGACCGCGAGGCCCTGCTTGCGGCCATAGACAGCGGCAACCGACAGACCATGGCTCAGGATGCATTGTCCGCCTTCACCCGCGCTTTGCAACTGGGC
>VAPM010534751.1_pt1 | contig 12640 bp, 10 predicted proteins | sample 3395091 | NCBI WGS metagenome assembly VAPM01 (sample SAMN08290445, study PRJNA428436) | hydrothermal vent metagenome | isolation source: Deep-sea hydrothermal vent chimney 3 | place: Pacific Ocean: Juan De Fuca Ridge | reverse complement strand
ATTTTAGCCATAACGGTATTATCACCCTTCGACAAGCCTCACCCCTTTCAATACAATCTCCATAACCGGCTACCTCAGTAATGACGGCATAGTCCAACAGACATTTATACCCCATGCCGGACTGTGCATGGGGTATAAATGCCTGATGTTACCCAATTCTTAGCATATGTGAATACGATATTGAGTCGTTTATATAATTTGGTGTGTATATTGCTTTTTATGTGGATGCTATTGGCTTCCTCATCTTATGCTGGCAGTCTGGATAAGTTTGAAGATAGTGTAAAGGATGAGCCTAAATCGAAAGAGGGTAATAGTAACAAAAAGTCCTGCAAATCGGATGAATTGAGTTTTGGGTGTTTTGTATCTGATATTGCATCTAACGTGATATCTCACGTTATTGTTTTTGGCGGTACATATAGCTTTTATCGTATTAACAGCTCTCCGCAGAATATTTTACTTGGTGACAAAACTCGGTCTCTTGATAATGTTCCGCTCAGACTGGCTGGCGAACCACTAATACCATTTGTAAGACTGGATTTAGGCTATCAACGTAATGATTCCAGAACAAAGGCGCATGACTATCGGTTTGAAACCGGCTATGGTGCTATTGCATTAGCTTATAGTCAAACACGCTACAGAGAGAGACAACCAAAAGACTCACTAAAACTTACCCGGGTTTACGGGTTATACAGAATGTCTTTCGGGCCACATTTAGAGGTTGACTGGGGAATTGGGTCACTTGAAGTTCATGGTAACGAGAAGAAATCATATCTATACATTACCACCCCAATTCTGATTCACCCCTATCGTAGAGTAGGATTTGAGTTCCGGCCATCCTGGGCGGGAAATGTTGCTGAGTATGATTTAAGTGTTTTGTTAAAGTCTACCTATATGTCGACCAGGTTTGGTTACAGAAAATTAAGTGCGGGTAGTGAATCATTACAAGGACCATATATTGGGTTATCAGTACATTACTAAAATACGGCCGCGTTATCCATCGCTCCCATGCTGGCCGACAACATCCCGCAAACTACCGCAAGCATTAGGCTTCGGCTATGCCGAAATAACAGAAAAATGTTTCCGGATATGGCGCACAAGGTTTTACGTTTATGGGGCAGTAACATTAAATAAAAACAAGCAACTATTAACAGGGATAAGGAAATGACAAAAATCAAGATACATATATTTGCGCTGATTATAGTGCTACTCACTGCATGCGCAACAATCCCCCAAGAGTCTGTCAAATTAAGCAATGAAGTGGGCATTGGATTACAAAAACAGCACCAATCTCAGATTGATCTTATAAATCTCCATTTTTCCATTAAACGTAAATACCTGGATGAAACCATGGCAAAGGCACTCAACCATTATTTTAAAACGCTCACACCAAATGGCTCCATAACACTGACTGCAAGTCGATTAAATGATGTGGCTGATGATGTAATTCTGATAAACCGTAAGAATAACGCGGCAAAAGAAGAGCTGGAAAAAGCAAGGGTATATTTAATCGGAAAATTAAGTGAAAACTACTCGATTCTTAATCAGGCGAATGCCTCTGTTACCAACCTATTGCAATCTGCGGTAACGAATAAAGAAGCAAGATCTGAAACATATGAAAAACTATCCAGGGCAACTGCTGGGAATATAAATCTGAACAACATTTTTGCTGAACTGGATGATTTTGTCGAAAGAAATGGTGAAAAATCCGGTAAAGCCATTAATCTCGTTGAAAAACTCGAATCAGCACTGGATAAGGAGACTGACAAATGAACGATCAAGAGTGGCAGGCGCTCAGGAATAAAGCGCGCGGAATCGCAATTGAAGAATATTCCACAGAGGCGTCCAGCATCATCAGGCTCACCAAGGCGGAAATCACCTCAATCATTGAGACAGCAGAAGTTGATAAAGAAAAACTGTCTGAGTTGATCAGCGTGGTGAATGATGCCTCAAAATCAAATAGCGAAAAAGCAGATGCTATTAAAAATATTACGGGACTTGCCGAAGTTGCAGTGTCATTAATTGGAAAGCTGACCTGACAAAACACATAACCTCTGGCACTAAAAAAGTGTAAGTGCCGTTATGCAATTGTCAGGTACAGCTTTGCTGCAATCAGGGTTTTACCGCAAATTGATCCTTGAGAATTTTAGGTGTGACGAAGATGAGCAGTTCAGACTTCTCATTACGCTCCCGTGTCGTACGGAACAGAGCACCAATGAAGGGAAGGTCACCAAGGAAAGGAATGCTGTCCCGCTCATTGCGTGTAACTTGCTCATATACACCACCTAATACTACTGTTTCGCCATTATTCATCAGCACCTGAGTTTCAATTTCCTTGGTGTCGATGCTGGGTATGCCAGCAAAGAGTACACCGACATTGTCTTTGTTGACCTTAAGGTCGAGAATAATACGATCATCTGGCGTAATCTGTGGTGTCACCTTCAGGCTCAAAACAGCCTTTTTGAACGATACAGCAGTGGCACCACTGGAGGCTGCCCGCTGGTAGGGTATTTCAGTACCCTGCTCAATGAGAGCCTCTTTCTGATTGGCGGTAATAACACGCGGATTGGAAACCACTTCACCTCGGGACTCAAGCTGTAAGGCAGAAAGCTCCAAATCAAGCAGAGTATTCGCTCCAAGTATGGAAAGCGCGATACGCCCCGCATTGTTGCCGACTACTGGCATGTTCACATTCATTCGCTGGGGAATGCCGCCGGCTCCCATGGGGATTTCAATAGGGTAAGGCGCATTAGGAGTGCCATTGGCAAGATTATCCAATGCAGAGGCTGCCATAGTATCCGTTGCATCCAGTGAACCTGAGCCAAAAAGTAAATCGCCACTTCGGTCGTTGACAGATGTCACGCCGAATCGCACACCGAGGTCTTTGGCGAAGTCATCGTCGGCAATCACAATGCGTGCTTCAATCATCACCTGTCGGATCGGAATGTCGAGAACGACGATAAGTTCCCGGGCACTGTCCAAGCGGTCAGCAGTGTCGGATAACAGCAGTGTATTGGTGCGCTGGTCTATCGTGGCACTTCCTCGCTCAGATAACGTACCACCTTCTGCGGATAAAATGCTGGCGATATCCCCGGCCTTGGCAAAGTTGATTTGAATGATTTCTGTTTTGATGGGGGCCAGTTCTTCAATCTGTTTATTGGCTTCCAGCTCCAGCTTCTCCTGAGCAGCAATTTCCTGTGCGGGTGCAACCATAATGACATTACCCGCTTTGCGCATGGCTAGGCCTTTGGTTTTCAGGATAAGGTCGAGAGCCTGATCCCAAGGCACATTTTTCAGGCGCAGTGTGAGATTGCCTTGCACCGAATCACTGGTCACCATATTCAGGTTGGTGAAATCAGCAATCAATTGCAGCACTGCACGGACTTCAATGTCCTGGAAATTCAGAGAAAGTCGCTCGCCGGTGTAACCAAACTGGTCTTTTCTAGCGGCTGCCACCTTTTCTTTGGGAATTTCTTTAACTTCAATGGTGTAACTATCACCCGTGTGATAGGCCAGATATTCATAATTTCCGGTGGGGGTAATCGCAAGACGAACACGGTCTCCTGATTGGGTGGCATCGATGTACTGCACAGGAGTGGCAAAATCGATCACATCGAGACGTTGTTGCAGATTTTTCGGCAGGCCAGTATCACCAAACTCGACAAAAATCTGATTGCCGGATTCACCGGTACTAATGGGGGTATTATTGTCGGAGAGGCCGACGATAATTTTGCCTTCGCCATTTTTGCCACGGCGGAAGTCAATATTATTGATGCGGTGCAGCCCCGACGTTGCTGACAATGCTGCGCCCGTCGCTTTATTACTGACGGCTGCCGTAGTTTGAGTCTGCGCAGTACGACTACCCGCCAGTGTTACAACAACATTGTTGCCGGAAACCTCGCTTTCGAAAGGAATAAGCTGCACAAGATTCAGAATAATGCGCGTGCGATCACCGGCCTCAACAGCAGTGACGCTTTTGGCAAAACCAATGCCGATATTTTTGTTTTTCCAACCCAGTTTGCTACCAGTTTTGGGGAAATCCAGAACAATACGTGCAGGATTGTTGATGGTAAAGTTTCCTGGTGCTTTGGCCGGACCCGAGAAGCTCAAACGAATCTGCACACTGTCACCCGGCAATGAGGTAAAAGAAACATTTTTCAGGCTGATGGTGGCACCATTGCCGGAAGCGCGTTCGATGGGTGTTGGTTTGCTTACCAGCGGTGGAGCAGGCTCGGGCTCAGGCGCAGCAGTGTCTGTTACAGCAACCTGCTCAGCAGGGACATTTTCACCCACAGTCAGGAATATATTTTTGCCCTCAGTGCGCAACTCATAAGTGACCAGCTTGTCCACATTAACGACGACACGAGTCCGCCCTTTTGCCTGCACGGCTTTAACATTTTTGGTGACGCCAATGCCAACGGGTAGCGGCAGACTCCAGGGCAGATTATTACTGACACCGGGCAAATCCAGGGAAATTTTCGTGGGATTATCGGAGGTGAAGTCTGTTGTTTGTGGTGCGTCAGCAGATAAAGCCATACGAATTTCAACGGCATCATTCGACAGTTTTTTGAAGTCGATGAAATCGAGTGAAACGGTGGGCTCATCAGCAGCCGTCGCCATCGCTGCGAACAGTGCAAGTATGCCGGAGAGTAAAAATAAACTTAAGCAGCGTGTTGTTTTCATTGTTTTATACCCGCTTGCGCGCATAGCGTTTGCCCCAAATAACTGATTAAAAATGCCCATGTACTAAATCCTCGTTGGCATCATTCGCCGACGGCCAGGGTAGTCATACGTTCCATCCACCCCCCCAGCCCATCCGGAACGATTTCCTTTAATTCAAGTTGACTTTCCGTGATGCTCACAATTTCACCATTGTTTTTCCCAAGATGTCGGCCTGTTTTGGTGCGATGCAAAGTGCCATCACTGGCCCGGACCAGCGCCCAGCGACGACCATTTTTTTCCAGAATACCCATCATTTTCAGACTGCCAACGGCGTATTGTTCCAGTACATCGCGCTGCCTGTCCATATCAGGCTTCAGCCCATCGTCTGATTCTATGGCCAAAATTTCGACCGTGGGCACAAAGGGGTCTCTTAATCCCCCATCATTGTAAGTAAACACTTCAAAGGTCTGTGGCTTGGGTAGAGGAGGAATACGGCTTTTTTGTCGAGCCTTGACTTCGCTCACATAGGTTTGCAAATCGACATTTTTTTCACCACCACAGGCGGTCAATCCCACCGCCAGAAAAAGAGCAAATACAATAATACCAATGCGTGGATACTGATACTTGAGCTTGTGCATTATTTTTTACCCCGCCGTTTGCGCTTCTTGTTGTTGGCGGTATTGTCTTTTTCAAGATAACGGTAAGTTTTTGCAGTTGCCTCCATGATCATACGATCATCCTCGCCTTTTCTGCCCTTCGGGGAGGTGATGGATAAATTATGCAAAGTGACAATGCGCGGTAATGCAGCGGTGCCACTGGCAAAGTTACCAAACTGGTGATAGCTACCCTTAACCCGTATTTTTATGGGCAGTTCAGCGTAAAACTCTTTGGGTTGTTCGGCTTCAGGTTTGAAAAGCTCAAACTCCAACCCGCTGAGAATACCTACGCGAGAAATATCCACCAGAAGACCCGCAACCTCGGTTTTGCCTGGCAGTTGTTGTAGCAGAGCACCAAAAGAACGCTCCATTTCTTTCATTTGCTCCTGATAAGCGCCGAGATTGGCGGCCTTAGCCTGTTTCGTTTCAAACTCCTGCTTCAAGCTGGTTTCTTTGGCGCGCGCTGTTTCCAGTTCCAGCAACTGGTCACTGGTGTCCAAATAATAACCCGCAAATAATAAGGCAAAACAGAGCAAGACGACGACAATTACCCTGGCCGCCAGCGGCCAACTGCCAATATTGTTGGGATCAAGGTTGAGGTTGTTCAGGTCAGACAGGTTCATTTGTCAGCCTTCTTTGTTCTGTTTTTTTGCGAAACAGTGAGCTGAAACCAGCTTGCACCGGGATATTCTTTTTGATCCGACTTGATGACCGTTAGTCTCGGGTTGGTTAACCAGGGAGAATTATCCAGGTTACGCATAAACTCGGAAACGTAGTCATTTGCGTCTGCGACGCCGGTAAGGTTGATTTCACGTCCCTTGCGAGATGTTTCCAGTAAAAAAACATTCTCGGGTATGGTTTTGGCAAGCTCGTCAAAAATATGTACGATTTCCGGTCGGCTGCTTTGCAGCTCCTGGATAACCTTCATCCGCGCCAGCAGGGCGGCCTTTTCTTTTTCAAGGGTTTTAATTTCCGCAATTTCTTTATCAACCTGGGCAATCTGTCCTTGCATAAACTGGTTGCGGTTATTCTGTTCATCGATAATGCCGTTCATACGCAGGTGTACCAGAACAACAATACCCACCATCAAAATTGCCGCACCTGCCGCAATGTTAATAAATTGTCGCTGCTTGCCGCGTCGCTCTTCTTCACGCCAAGGGAGTAGATTAATGTGTGGCATCTAGTCGAAGCTCCTCAACGCGAGCCCACAGGCAATCATTAAGGCGGGAGCATCATTACTAAGCGCCTGCGCTTTCACTTTGGACAGCAGCGACATGTTGGTGAACGGATTGGCAATAGACGTGCTGGTGCCTACACGTTCTTCGATCAATTCATCCACACCGGGAATAGAGGCACTCCCCCCTGCCAGCACAATATGACTGACCGAGTTGTGTTGGCTGGAAGAGAAGAAAAATTGTAATGAGCGACTGACTTGTTGTGCCATGGCATCCTTGAACGGGTCCAATACTTCGGGTGCATAGTTGTCAGGCAGACCACCCTGGCGTTTGGCCATACCGGCTTCTTCGTAGGACAAACCATAACGACGCTGAATTTCTTCTGTGAGTTGCTTGCCACCAAAAACCTGGTCACGGGTATAAATGATTTTGCCATCATGCAACACACTTAGTGTGGTCATGGTGGCACCCACATCAATGACAGCCACCGTTTTATCGTCAGTGCCGCCCGGAATTTGCGGGCCGATAAGTCCGAAGGCATTTTCCAGGGTATAAGCTTCAATATCAACAACCCTGGCTGTCAGGCCGCCCAACTCAACAGCGGCAACACGCGAATCCACATTTTCACTGCGCGAAGCAGCCAGCAGTACATCGACGGTATCAGGATTGTCTTCAGATGCGCCTAGAATTTCAAAATCCAGGTTCACCTCTTCCAGGGAATAAGGAATATATTGGTCCGCTTCAAGCTCGATCTGGCTTTCCATATCTTCCTCGGAAAGCGAGGCCGGCATGGTAATAACCTTGGTAATGACCGATGAGCCTGCCACTGCCACAGAGGCATGTTTGGTGCGTGACCCCGAACGTTTGGTGACACGACGAATGGCTTCGCCGACGGCTTCCACATCGGTGATATTTTTTTCTACCACAGAATTGGGTGGCAACGGTTCCGCGGCATAAGCTTCAACGCGATAACCATCGCCCTGGTGGCCCAACTCCAGTAACTTGACTGAGGTTGAACTGATATCCAGTCCGATGAGTGGTGGTTTTTTGTGAGCGAACAAGTCTGCTAGTTGCACGTTTTTTATCCCATTTTCATACTTGCAAGCTGAATATCGGTAGAGAGACAGCAAACTTTACTACAGATTAAAAATTGCATCAGAAAAATCGTGCCCTTTTAATGTGATAAGTTAAGGTCCAGTATTTTTGTGGCGTCTTGCAGTTAGGCGTCGCGCTCAAATAATGGCCATAAATACTGATGAGCCAGCCGAAGCTTAACTTATTACATTAAAAAGGTACTAGTATTAGGTTGATCTAATTAGAAGTTTTATACTCTGCCTTTGTCAATATCCATGAACACTATCACAAATTGTTTCTTTTGATGCCTTCTTTTAAATTTCAAAAACCCAAATTCCAAAAACGCTGGTTACTTTACCTTGGCGGAATTGGTGTTTTTTTAACCACTTTGGTGCTGGCTGGCCTTTACTTGTTCATTGTACCCGGTTTGCCTTCCACGCAAAGTTTGCAGGACGTGCAATTTCAGGTACCGCTGCGAGTTTATTCTCGTGACGGAGGACTGATTGCGGAGTTTGGTGAAAAAAAGCGGGCACCCCTTAAATACGAAGAAGTGCCAAAACTCATGGTGCAGGCGGTACTGGCCGCAGAAGATGATCGTTTCTTTGTGCATCCGGGTGTAGATTATCAAGGCTTATTACGAGCAGCTTTTCATTTGTTACGTACCGGCGAAAAAGGCCAGGGCGGTAGCACCATCACCATGCAGGTCGCACGTAATTTTTTCCTTAGCCGGGAAAAAACCTACCTGCGCAAGCTCAACGAAATCATGTTGGCGCTTAAAATTGAAAGCGAATTAAGCAAAGAGGATATCCTCGCGCTTTATCTCAACAAAATCTATCTGGGTAATCGTGCCTATGGCGTAGGCGCTGCGGCACAGGTTTATTATGGTGTCCCTATCGATAAACTAAACGTGGCACAACTGGCGATGGTTGCCGGCCTGCCCAAAGCTCCCTCTCGTTACAATCCTGTTATTAATCCAGCCCGGGCTCTGTTGCGCCGCAACTATGTGCTGGGCCGCATGCGCAACCTGGGGTTTATCGATGAGGCAACCCACGATGAAGCACGAGCAATGGTGGATGATGCCCGTTTGCACGATCTTTCCCGGGAAATAACCGCCCCCTATGTCGCTGAAATGGTGCGTGCCGAGATGGTACGGCGTTTTGGTGATGCGGCCTATTCTGCGGGTTACAAAGTCAGAACCAGCATTGGTTCCCGTTTACAAATGGCGGCACATCGTGCCCAACGTGATGCCTTGCTGGCCTATGATCGACGTCACGGATATCGTGGCCCGCTTGCGCAACATGTGCTGGCGGAAGACAGTGGTGAAGAGCAATGGATGCTTTTGTTAAAAACGCATCGGGAAATTAACGACCTGCTACCCGCTCTGGTATTGGCAACGGTTGAGCAGTCGGTGGTAGTTTACGAACCACGTCGTGGTGTGTTGCGTATAAATTGGCCGGGATTATCCTGGGCAGCACCTGCATTAAAAAATGGCGGCAAAGGTGCCGCACCGAAACAAGCGGCAGATATACTGAGCCGAGGTGATGTTATCTATATCACCGAACTACCCGCCACAAAAGAAACCAATGCGGGTTGGCAGCTGGCACAGATTCCTGAAGTGGAAGGTGCGCTGGTGTCACTTGACCCTCATGACGGTGCCATTCGGGCTCTGGTGGGTGGTTTCAACTTTTCCAGCAGCAAATTCAATCGTGTCACCCAGGCGGAACGTCAACCGGGCTCCAATTTTAAACCTTTCCTTTATTCCGCCGCATTGGAAAAGGGTTTCACGCTTGCCAGTCTTATCAATGATGCTCCCGTGGTATTCGAAGATGAAGGACTGGAAGCTACCTGGCGTCCTGAAAATTACAGTGGCAAGGTGTTTGGTCCGACCCGCTTGCGTAAAGCACTGGTGAAGTCACGTAATCTGGTCTCTATTCGCCTGTTGCGCGCCATTGGTATCGGTTACACCATTAACTACGCCGGTCGTTTTGGTTTTGACAAAAAACGCCTGCCCCGGGATTTGTCACTGGCACTGGGCAGTGGTGTGGTGACACCGCTGGAAGTCGTACGTGGTTACGCAGTATTCGCCAATGGTGGATTCCGTACTGTGCCGTATTTCATTGACAATATTGAAGATGCTAAAGGCAAAATATTGTATCGTGCCGAGCCTTTTATTGCCTGTGGCGGCTGCGAAGAACGCCTCAAGCGTCAGCAGGAAATCGATGCCGAACCTTTTATGGGCCCACCCTCACGAGAAGAGTTTCTTCCGGTCAATATTGCTCCCCGGGTACTGACACCACAAAATGCCTACCTGATGCGTTCAATGATGATGGAGGTAATCCAGCGGGGTACGGGACAACGGGCAAAAGCGTTGGGGCGTTCTGATTTAGCCGGTAAAACTGGTACCAGTAATGACCAGCAAGATGCCTGGTTCTCTGGTTATACTCCGGATTTGGTGGCCACTGCCTGGGTCGGTTTCGACAAACCCAAACCGCTGGGTGCGCGGGAAACAGGAGGGCGTGCTGCCTTGCCCATGTGGATTGAGCTTATGCGCACGAGCTTGCAAGGCTTGCCAGAACGACCGTTGGAGCAGCCGCCAGGGCTAGTGACGGTACGCATTGACCCGGAAACAGGCTTGCTAGCCGGTGCCAACAATCCCAAGGGGATCTTTGAAACCTTTCGGTTAGAAAATGTCCCGCAGCGGCGGACAGAGAACTCCTCAGCAACGATTATTGGTGGTGATGAAACAACACCCGTTTCACAGGACAGTGGTGGCGGTGTGCCAGAAGAATTATTTTAATCTAGATATTGCACAAGGGTAGGTATGCTTTTTTGCCCACGCGGATCGGAAATCACCGCGTGGACACCCTACCTGGGCTCTATTGTCAGGTTCAAGCCACCTTTACTGCCTGCCACGGCGTTGACATCATCCGGGTCAACCTCGATTTTCATATTTTCATCCACTTCCACAGAACCTTCCGACAGACTGATTTTCAACCGTAAATTATTTTGTGAGTCGGCATTACGCAACGCTTCTTCAATGCTGATCACACCGTCTTTATAGAGTTTGAAGATAGCTTGGTCGAAGGTCTGCATGCCCAGGTTGGTGGATTTTTCCATAATGTCACGAATACCGTGGATGTCACCCTTGAGGATCAAATCCTGAATCAGTGGTGTGCCGAGCATGACCTCCACGGCGACGGCGCGTTTGCCATCCAGGGTGGGAATCAGGCGTTGGGAAATAAACGCACGCACATTTAGTGATAAATCCATGAGCAGCTGGTTGCGTCGGTCTTCCGGAAAAAAGTTGATAATGCGATCCAACGCTTGATTGGAATTATTAGCGTGCAAAGTGGAAATAGCCAAATGCCCGGTCTCGGCAAAAGCAATACAATGTTCCATGGTTTCTCGGTCGCGCACCTCACCGATGAGAATCACATCCGGTGCCTGGCGCAGAGTATTTTTCAGTGCATCTTCATAACAGTCGGTATCCAGTCCCACTTCACGCTGGTTGACGATGGACTTTTTGTGGTTATGGATAAATTCGATGGGATCTTCAATGGTGATAATATGCCCTGAAGTATTGGTGTTGCGGGCATCAATCAACGCCGCCAGTGAAGTAGATTTTCCCGAGCCGGTGCCACCGATAAACAACACCAGCCCACGTTTCTGCATAATGATTTTTTGCAGTATGGGTGGCAGGCCTAATTCTTGCGCACTGGGAATCTGAGTCTTGATATGACGAATCACCATCGCAGCCTGATTGCGTTGTTTGAATACGTTAACTCGAAAACGGCCGATACCGGGGAGGGAATGGGCCAAATTCATTTCCGGTTTCAGTTCAAACTGAGAGACTTGCTCCTCACTCATCAACTCATAGGCCAATGCCTTGACGCGCCCAGTGGGCAATGTAGTTTTTTCCAGCGGTTTGAGAATACCGTGAATTTTGGCACTTACCGGTGCGCCGACTGTGAAATACAGATCAGAGGCTTCATACTTGACCATGAGTTTGAGGTAATCAGATATTTCCATTGATGTCCTGCTCCGAAAAGCGTTGGCTCAGCGCAAAAAGCACATTGGATTGTCACTTTGATATCGGTTACACAAGGTCATTCTTTAACCTTCCCGTTGTATGGACGAGAGATTTGCTGTGACAAAAAAGCCTCATAACCTGCCTGACCTTACTACTGCTCTGGAACCACTGCCTGTGGTTTTGCGGGAAACCGTACAATACCAATGGGCTGATTTTGTGACGGCGATAACAGCAGATGGAATCCCCCCCCCAGTTTGGAATGACAAACTGCTCAGCGAATTGTGCCGTGCCTGGGCCTGTAGCGAATTTATCGCTCAGCGCTGTGTGCGTCAGCCCTCATTATTGTTGGATTTACTGAACAGTGGAGACCTGCACCGCCGTTATGCAACAGGTGAAATGGAACAGCGTGTACAAACGGCTTTACAGAATGTAGTTGATGCTGAATCTCTGGCCCGGCAATTACGCCATGTGCGCCAACGCGAAATGGTGCGCATCGCTTGGCGGGATATTTCCCAGAGTGATGAACAGGCTGATCTCAATGAAACCATGGGTAATGTCTCTGCACTGGCAGATGCCTGCATTCAAGGTGCATTGGCCTGGCTGCAAAATGCACTGATCACAAAATGGGGCGAGCCACAAAACCAACAGGGTGAAACACAACAACTGTTAGTGCTGGGTATGGGCAAGTTGGGTGCCGCTGAACTGAATTTTTCTTCCGATGTGGATTTAATTTTTGTTTATCCCGAGACAGGCAATACAACTGGAGGATCTTCTCGAAATGTCAGCAACGAGCAATTTTTCACCCGTCTCGGTCAACAACTGGTACGTGCGCTGGATGAAAACACGGCAGACGGTTTTGTCTTTCGGGTGGATATGCGTCTGCGGCCCTTCGGCCAGAGCGGCGCACTGGCATGCAGTTTTGCCGCACTGGAAAATTATTATCAGGCTCATGGCCGGGACTGGGAGCGTTACGCACTGATCAAGGCACGTATTGTTGCGGGCGACGCAACAGCCGGTGAGCAACTGTTTACTATTCTGCGGCCCTT
>VAPM010288793.1_pt1 | contig 12640 bp, 14 predicted proteins | sample 3395091 | NCBI WGS metagenome assembly VAPM01 (sample SAMN08290445, study PRJNA428436) | hydrothermal vent metagenome | isolation source: Deep-sea hydrothermal vent chimney 3 | place: Pacific Ocean: Juan De Fuca Ridge | reverse complement strand
TAAATTAACAGATAAACAAGCAATTGTTTTAATTGACCATCATCCAGATATTACAATGAAAGGCGATGTGGAAATTATTGATGCAAGTTATTCTTCCGCTTCGGAAATAGTTTTTGATTTTTTCAAATTTTCTAAAATAAGAATTACTAGTCAGATGGCAACACTATTGTTGATGGGAATTTTGGGAGACACTGGAAATTTGCAACATTCTAATACAACTCCTAAGGTGATGCATACTGCAGCGGAATTATTGAACAATGGAGCTTCCGTTTCCAAAATATCCAAAATAATTTTTTCAAACAATAGTTTTTCAACTCTGAAATTATGGGGTAGGGCCTTAGAAAAGGCGAAAATAAATCCGCAAAATAAAATGATTGCTACGGTTATTACAGAAAAAGACCTAGAAGAATGTCGAGCTGGTTACGATGATGTGGCGGAAATTTCTTCAATTTTAAATACGGCTCCAGAAACAAATTTTTCATTAGTTTTGTCCGAGAGAGATAATGGAATAATCAAAGGAAGTTTGCGAAGTGAAAAATATAAAGGTGTTGATGTCTCAAAAATCGCTCATCAATTTGGTGGCGGTGGACATAAACTGGCTAGTGGGTTTGAAGTTAAGGGAAAAATTGTGGAAACTAAAGATAGCTGGAAAATAATTTAAATGTACATTTAAATGTACATCATATATTCTACTATGAAAATTGCAATTATTTCGGATGTTCACAATAATGTGGCTAATCTTAAAAAGGTTTTGGCTTATTGTAAAAATAAAAAAATAAAAAAAATAATTTGTTGCGGTGATTTAGCGTCGGAAGAAACTCTGGATTTTTTTTGTGACAATTTTTCTGGAGAAATTTATTATACTTTTGGAAATATGGACAATGAACAATTACGAGATTTTCAAGGAGTTGACCAGTACAAAAATGTTGACCTGTTTAAAAATTTTGGTGAGCTGAAGATTAATAATAAAAAAATTGCTTTTGTACACTTTCCAGATGTTGCTAAAAAATTGTGTCAGACAAAAAGGTATAATTTTGTATTTTATGGACATACACACAAGCCGTGGGAAGAAATGATTGAAGATTGTAAGATGTTAAATCCCGGCAATGTTGCCAATGAAATCTATTTACCGACATTTGCAACTTGGAATATTGAAAATGATAAGTTTAAATTAATAAGAATTAATGAATTAGTATAAAAAATTTGCAAAAAAGCGTTTGATTGGCTACACTGATAACATAGACATTACATTCCAAAAACAAATTTATAATCTATGAAAATTACCCCTTGCTTGTTTTTCGTAAGAAAAAAATATTCATTGTAGCTAAGGCTACAACTTATCTTTTTTCTTACTGCAAAATCAACCAATGAATTAATTTTTATTAAATTCTAAAATCTGTTTTTGGAATGTAATGTCTATAAATTATAAAAAATTATAAAAAATTATTAAGATATGTTTGAAAAAATATTTAGAGTTTTTAAGATTAAAGAGTTGAGAAATAAGATTTTTTTTATTTTAGCGTTACTGGCGGTATTTAGGCTGGCGGCAAATATTCCTCTTCCGGGGGTGGATACCTCTCAATTAAAATCATTTTTTGAAAATAATCAACTTTTTGGAATGATGAATATGTTTTCTGGTGGTGGACTTTCTAATATTTCCATTGTTCTATTAGGTGTTGGACCATACATTACTTCATCTATTATTTTTCAATTGCTTACAATGATCTTTCCAGCTTTAGAGAATTTGCAAAAAGAAGAAGGCGAGGCTGGTCGACAAAAAGTTAATATGTGGACCCGTTGGGCGACCGTTCCTTTGGCAATTGCTCAAACATTCGGAATGGTGACATTATTAAAAAATCAGGGAGTATTAGGTGCCGTTTCTGCATATGATATGTTCGTTATAGTAGTTGTTGCGACAGCAGGAACAATTTTCTTGATGTGGCTAGGTGAATTGATAACGGAAAAGGATATTGGAAACGGAGTGTCGCTGATAATTTTTGCCGGGATTGTAGCGAGCCTTCCCAGTTCGGTTTCTAGAATGGCAACAACCTTTGATTCAACGGATTTTTTCAATTATCTTATGTTTACGATTGTTGGGATAGTTACGATTGCCGGAGTGGTTATTATAAATGAAGGACAAAGAGATATTCCAATTTCTTATGCGAAAAGAATTCGAGGAAATAAAACAATGGGTGGAACTTCGACGCATTTACCTCTTAGGGTTAATCAAGCTGGTGTAATTCCAATAATTTTTGCTATTTCAATTATGCTTTTCCCAGGAGTAATTGCCAATTTTTTTGTTAACGCTGATAATCAAACTGTGGCGCATATTGCTCGTTTTGTAGCACAATTGTTTCAAAATCAATGGTTTTACGATGGACTTTATTTTGCGATGGTAGTCTTGTTTACTTATTTTTATACGGCGGTTGTTTTTGATCCAAATAAAATTTCTGAGAATTTACAGAAACAAGGCGGATATGTTCCAGGAATTCGTCCAGGACGAGCCACGGCCGATTTTTTAGCAAAAATAATCAATAGAATTACTTTATCTGGATCTATATTTCTTGGGTCAATTGCTATTCTGCCTTTGATTGTACAAAATATGACGGGTATCAGTACAATGAGTATCGGTGGAACAAGTATCTTAATCGTTGTTGCGGTTGTTATTGAAATGATTAAGCAAATTGAAGGACAGTTAGTAATGCGAGATTACGAAGGATTTTAATTAGCTTTGTTAAGTTATGAGTAGGCGACCAAAAATTAAGACTGCAGAAGAAATAAGATTGATGCGAGAAAGCGGAAGAAAACTTGCTTCAGTTATGTTGGAATTGGAAAAAATGGTTTATCCTGGAATAAGTACTGGGGAGATAGATGAGCGAGCAGAGAAAATGATTTTGCAAATGGGCGGAATGCCATCATTTAAAGGTTACGGCGATTCAAAGGATCCTTTTCCGGCAACAATTTGTGCTTCTTTAAATGATGAAATTGTCCATGGAATTCCGTCACAAAAAATAAAATTACAAGAGGGAGATATTTTTAAGATTGACATTGGAATGAAATATAAAGGTTGGCATTCGGATATGGCGCGAACTTTTGCAGTTGGGGAAATTAGCGAAGAAAGTAAAAAAATTATTGAAACGGTAAGGAAAGTATTTTATCAAGGTGTTTCGGCAATGAAAGTTGGTAAAAAACTTAATCGCTATTCCAAGGCAACGCAAAAATTTGCTGAAAAATCCGGTTTTTCCGTGGTGCGAAATTTGGTCGGTCATGGAATAGGCAGAGAATTACATGAGTATCCACAAATTCCCAATTATTTTGATAGAAAAAGTTGTAATTTTAAATTGGAGGCGGGAATGACTTTTGCTTTAGAGCCGATGATAAATGCCGGTAGTCATGAGACAAAATTGGGAGATGATGGTTGGGTTTTTGAAACTGTAGATAATTCTCTGAGTGCCCATTGGGAAAATACGGTATTAGTGACGGATAAAGGAATTGAAATATTAACTAATACAAATTAGATTAGTAGGCACAATTTTTATATTTTGAAAATAATGAATAATAATATTAAAAAAAATTATTTAGGGATTGATTGGGGTGTCTCTAAAGTAGGCATTGCCTTGGCTGATGGAGAAACGCGAATGGCTTTTACTTATGACACTCTAAAGAATGATAAAAATTTTTTAAAAAAACTTCTTGAAATAATTTTCAAAGAAAAAATTGAAACAATTGTAATTGGTGTTCCAATGTATAAAAATAAAAAGAAAGAAATATTTGGCGGAGAAAAGCTGGGAGAAATGATTGAAAAAAATATTAAAAATGGTGTAAAGATAAAATATCAAAATGAAATGTTCAGTACTAAAATTGCTGAAAGGAATTTAATTGAAAGAGGTGTTAAAAAAATAAAAAGATTTGATGATGCCGAATCAGCTCGCATTATTTTGGAAAGTTGGTTGGATGAAAATAATAAATAATTAAAAACTTAACAATAATCACAAACACCAGTTCCGCGAATTTAAATCTACAGAGCTAACTCTGTAGATGGGTAAAAAATGTTGCAATTAATCCTTGAAATTAGTTTGAACATAATTCCCCTTTTTTAATTTTTATGGTATAATTAAAAACGAGAAAAAGTGGTTAAAAAAATAAAACATAGCTCAATTTTAATTATCAATATGCCGAATATTAAATTTGTAAAAGTTGAAAAAAATTATCAAGATAATAAATTTAACGCCTTACAAAATATAAACCTGTTGATAAAACAGGGAGAGTTTGTTTCAATCGTCGGGAAAAGTGGAGCGGGGAAAACGACTTTGACCAAATTAATTTATGCTGAAGAAATGCCGACAGAGGGAGATGTTTTTTATGGGAAGAGAAATATAAAAGATATTAAAAAGAAACATCTGCCTTATTTCAGAAGAAATTTCGGAACTGTTTTTCAAGATTTTAAGTTGCTACCGCAAAAAACCGTTTTTGAGAATGTTGCTTACGCCTTGGAAGTGATAGGAAGTTCTACTGATGCTATTTTGGAGGAAGTTCCGAAAATTTTGAGTATGGTTGATTTATTGGAAGAATCAGATAAATATCCCAATCAATTGAGTGGTGGTGAAAAACAAAAAGTTGCCTTGGCGAGAGCATTAATAAATCGTCCGGATGTAATAATTGCCGATGAACCGACTGGAAATTTAGATTACATATCGAGCTTAGAAATTATTAAATTATTATTAAAAATAAATGAGTTAGGAGCTACTATTATTTTAGCAACTCATGATGAAGCAATTGTAAATAAGGCCGGTAAACGAGTAATTACCATAGAAGACGGTAAGATAGTCGGTGATCAAGTTAAGGGTAAATATGTGATATAAACAAAATTATGAAATTATTAAAACTTGGTAGGACATTTAAAGAGGGGTGGACTATTTTTGTTCGTAATAGTTGGCTTAGCGTAGCAACAGTCAGTGTTTTATTCTTATCGTTATATGTTATTGGGGCGACATTGCTTACCGGAATGGTAGCAAATGAGTTAATTGGAAATATTGAAAAAAATGTTAGTATCGGTGTTTATTTTAAACCAGATATTGATGAGAGTAGGATAAAAGAGATAGAAAATGAGATAAAAAATAATGAAGATGTTTCTTCCGTTGAATATGTTAGCAAGGAGCAAGCTTTGGATAAATTTTCGAATGATAATAAGGATGACCCTGTTATCGCCGATGCTCTAAATGAAATAGGGGAAAATCCACTATTGTCTTCAATAATAGTCAAGGCTAAAGATCAGAAAAAATATGGACAGTTAGTTGATTATATAGAGAGTAATTTTAGTGAAGAAATGAACAATATTAACTATGGAAAAAATAAAGATGTTATTGAAAGATTGGGGAAAATCGTTGCAACAGTTAGGAAAATTGGAATTATTCTAGGGGCGGTGTTTATCAGTATAGCTATTCTTATAACATTTAATGCGATTAGATTAAGCTTATATGTTCGCAAGAGGGAATTCGATGTAATGCGTTTGGTTGGTGCTTCCAATCTATATATCAAAGCACCTTCTATATTCGAAGGAATGTTCTACGGATTTTTTGCTTCGGTGCTGGCGATTATCGCGATTGCTGGAACGGCTTATAGCGGATTACCGTTAATTCAAGGGTTGATTTCTCGAAATGATGTAATAAATTTTTATCTTAGTAATTTTTTGGTAATCAGTGGGTCAATCTTGGTTGCCGGTTTATTGGTTGGTGTTGTGAGTAGTATGATTGCAATAAGAAAATATTTGAAAGCTTGATTTTTTATAGAACCTGTATTATATTGAAAATATGCAGAAACAAAATATTAAAATAATTCAATTGTTATTGATTTTGCTGGCTATGTTTGTCGGTCGGTTTGTTTTTATTCGGAAATTAAGATAAGAAATATCTGAACAAAAATAAGCCGACTATTAAAGTCGGTTTTTTAAATTTTAAATTATGAACAAAGAATAGTTCTTTGAAAAATTTTTACCTCAATACTTCAAAGGAATGAAGTAAGAAGGTTGAAAAAGGGAGGGGAGACGACAATGAGGGAAGAAGAGACAACGAGATTAATCTTTTATATAAAAGAACACTGTGATGGGTACAATTCTATTTTGACAAAGATAGCTTTCAATGGCGTAAATTATGCTATTGCAAATATTCAAAATGAAAAGAAATATATCTTTTTCAAAGAAAGTCATGCTCACATCCGGAATATTTTGTGTGAACAAGACGTGACAAACTCTTATCGGGACGGTGAGTTTATCGTCGTTGTTGTAAGGAAATAAGAAGGGGGTATGTGATGAATTTAAAAGAAGTAAATCATCAAAAAATTTCTTTTTTGATTGATCAAATTGAAATATTGGCTGGTCAAGAACAAGCCATTGAAATCAGGAGGAGAATATTATTTGAGCCTGATTTTCTAAAAAAGCATATTACGGGAATTGGAGGAATAATAGTTCCTGTAAATATTTTTTTTGTCACGGAATGCGAGAATCATGATTATTTGGAAACAGCCATTGAGCAATGGCTTGATGGTTTAAATAAAAAACAAAAGTAGGTGGGGAAAAATGGCAATAATTAAAAAAAATTCTTTTAAATGTCGAAGAAGAGCTGGTAGTGCTCGCTGTCGGAAAAAAATCTCTGGTGAGGAAATTTCTTGTCCTGTTTTATTAGGACAAGCTCGTCCCAAAAATGTTTGTCGCAGATTTTTACGGCAACATTTTAATGTGGAGAAAGGATATAGACTTGTCTGCAAAGATGGGAAAAATATCAAATACAAAACAAAGGAAACGTTGCTCAATATTGAGGCAACCTTTCCTAGATACTCAGTTCTATAATTTGTTTTACCCCGGCGTGTCAGCAAACATACCGGGGTTGTTTTTATTTTTAGTTTGTAGAATTAAAAATTTGACAAAATTTTTAAAACGAGTAAGATATTAATATGGATAAACAAATAACAAGTCAACAATTTTATTTTTGGTATTTTAGCGGATTTAGAGGGCGGTTTGTTTTTGATTATTTTCTACGAAGTATGAATTAAGAATAGAGAAATATAGATAAAATTAAAAACAAGCCGGTCTCAATAAGAATCCGGTTTTTTGTTTGTGTTCTTTAAAAAAAATTATTTAGGCATTTCTTTTTTGTAGGCAGATAGAGAGGATACTGAAGTGGAATGTAAAAAATAGAAAAAATGTTCTTAACTCATTTCAATATTATTTCTTTATTGTAGGTGAATAAGGAAAGCATTGAGATGGAAAATCAATAAAGAGGAGGTATGAATTGAAAGCTGAAATTCAAAATATTGACTGGACTAAACCAGTAAGGGAGAGAAATCCTGGTGAGAGAAGAGTTGCTCATGATTTATCTATGAAAAAATTCCAGGAAGCCAGGATTCTGATAATAGAGAGTTTGAATAATCTGGATCCCGAAAAAATGAGCGACAGCAAGAGAAGACTTGTTACTAACAGAATGAGGGCTTTCTTAAGTCTTTCATATTTTGAGGGTAGCTTAGATTGTTCCAAATGTGGACAACGAGAGGATAAGCAAAAAAAAGCTCCTACTTCTCCGAGTTTTGGAAAAGATGCTAGCTGGTAAGCTCATCGACTGATAAACAGCTTTGGCTCTTGATGCTAATCTTAGCGTCAAGAAATTGATTTCTTATTATTCTCAGCGAAGAATAATGTAGAATCAAAAACTGAAGCTGTTTTTTTATTGAAAAAAATATTTTATTAGTGTAAGATTGTATTGGATTGGAAAAATTGAATTTTAAAATTATTTTAAAAATTATGCAAAGAAAAATATTTATCGGCGTTGATTTGCCAGTCGATGTCAAAAAAAGATTAATGCAAAAAATCGAGAAGTGGGAAGATTTGCCAATCAGATGGAGTAGGGAAGAAAATCTTCATCTAGCACTTTCTTTTTTGGGTCATGTAGATGATGAGTTAATTTTTGATATTTGCAAAAAGATAAAATCCGTGGTTGAGAAATTAGAAGTATTTGACATTGGAATGGATAAGATAGAATTGGGACCAACACAAGATAATGATGCGCGAGTAGTTTGGTTTACTGGAGAAGCAAGTGAAGAATTAAAAAGTTTGTCTGAAAATATTGAGAAAAGCTTGGGATTTTTTAGAGAAAATAAAAAAGTGTTTAAGCCACATATTACTTTGGGTAGAATTCAGAAATATAATTGGCAGAAGCTGGAAAAAACGCCAAAGATTAGTGAGGAATTTTCTGTTTTATTACCGATAAATAGCGTTCAAATTTTTGAAAGTACTATTATCGATGGCAAAAGAGCATTTTCCGTAATAGATAGCAGTAGTTTGTCTGAATAAGTGATTTTTTATATTAGTGCTTATTCGCATTGTTGAAACTTTAATTTATATTGATTAGCGATTTATATTATTATGAAAATAACATTAAGTAAATATGCCGGATTTTGTGATGGCGTTGACCGTGCTTATAATATTGTAAAAAAAATGGCACAAGATTCCAGAGTTAAAAAACCAATTATTGTGTTAGGTTCTTTAGTGCATAATGACGATGTAGTGCAAAATATTGAAAAGTTGGGTGTTAAAAAAATTGATTTTAAAGGAAAGATTGACGAAATAATAGATAAGATTGATGATAAAATTGGCACACTGATTGTGACGGCACATGGGATTGGTCCGAAAATTTTTGAAATTGCCAAACAAAAAGGTGTTGATATTGTTGATACGACTTGTCCTAAAGTTATTAAGGCACAAAGATTAGCGGAAACATTTTGGAAGCGGTCGCGACAAATTATTATTATTGGCAAAAAAAAGCACAAAGAAACAATGGGAATTTTTCGTTGGACACGAAAACAAGCAGTTATTGTGGAAAATGAAAATGATGTTAGAAACTTGGATTTTGCAAATGATATTCAATTAACTATAGTTTCACAAACAACACAAAATAAAGACCGAGTTGATAAAATGGTTGAATTAATTTTGGCAAAATATCCAACAGCGGAAATATTAGATACGGTTTGTGAAACAACTAAAAATCGTCAACAAGAAGCTAAGGATTTGGCTGAAGAAAATGATGTTGTGTTGGTGATTGGTTCGCCAGACAGTTCAAACTCGACGGAGCTTTGGAATATCGCCAAAGCGGTAAATTCAAAATCATATTTCATTGAAAGAGTGGATGATATTAAAAAGAGATGGTTAGAAAATTGTCGTTCCGTAGGTATTACTGCTGGAGCTTCTTCTCCCCAATGGGTAATTGCTGAAGTACAAGAATATTTGACAAAATTTTAAAAACTATATTTAATCAAGAATTAGCGTAATAATTATATTATTCTTTTAAATAGGTGGTTTAGTATTATTTGTTTAATTAGTGAATAAATAACTCTATTGTTATTGAATTTAAAATAATCATTTGATATTTTTTGTAATTGATGTAGAATAAATAGTGTGAAAATATGAGAGATATTTAATTTGATAACAATTAAATTGATATTTTGGTGAAGTTATAAAAGAATTTTTTAAAATTATAAAAAGTATGCAAAGGACATTAATTATTGAAGCATCTAAAAAAGTTGGTGAAAAAGTAAAATTGGCGGGGCGAATACATAGTCGTCGCGATCATGGGAAGTTAGTTTTTATTGACTTACAAGACCGAAGTGGAATAGTGCAAGTGGTTGTTATTCCAGATAAAGAAAAAGCACACCAAACTGCTAAAGAAATTCGTAATGAATATGTTGTGGAAGTTGAAGGGTTGGTTAAAGAACGACCAGGTAATGCGAAAAGTAATGAAACTGATATAGAAATTGAAGCGGAAAAAATAAATGTTTTGTCGGAAGTTAAAGGAGAATTGCCAGTTGATATTTCAGAGAAAGAGCTAGACATTAATCTGGAAACTCTTTTGGGGCATAGAGCTTTAACTTTGCGTAATGATAAAGTAAAGGCAATTTTTAAAATATATGCGGAAATTATCAGAGCTTATGCGGAAGCGATGAGGAAGTTCGATTTTTTGGAAATAAAAACGCCGAAAATCTTAAGTTCGGCTACTGAAGGTGGGGCAAACTTTTTCAAAATAAAGTATTTCGATCAGGATGCTTTTTTGGCACAAAGTCCACAATTTTATAAACAAGCCGGTGTGGGAATTTTTGAAAGAGTTTTTGAAATTGGAACGGTTTTTCGTGCCGAACCGCATTTCACTAGTCGGCATGTTAATGAATATACAAGTTTGGATGCGGAAATGGGTTATATTAAAAGTTTTGAAGATGTAATGGCTCAGCTGGAAAAAGTCCTAGCTTTTATTTTCGCTGAAATTAAAAAGAATTGTCAAAAAGAATTAGATATTTACGGAGCTAAAGTTCCAGAAATTAAAACAATCCCGCGGATTAAATTGACTAAAGCTTTAGAGGTTTTGGAAAAAGAATTTGGAAAAAAGGTTGAAGGTATTGATATAGATCCAGAAGGAGAACGATTAATTAGTGAGTGGGCGAAAAAGAAATATGACAGTGATTTTATTTTTCTAACTCATTATCCAACAAATGCTCGACCATTTTATACAATGCCGAGCGAGGATCCTCAATATACAGAAAGTTTTGATTTAATTTTTCGTGGAGTGGAAATTACTACTGGAGGACAAAGAATTCATAACCTTGATAAGTTAGTTGAAAGTATGAAAAAACATAAATTAAATCCAGAGGAATTCAAACATTATTTAGATATTTTTCGTTACGGAATGCCACCGCATGGTGGTTGGGGAATGGGAAGTGAAAGAATCGCACAAAAATTATTAGGATTAGACAATATTAAAGAAGCTGTCTTGTTTCCACGAGATGTGAAAAGATTGACACCCTAGATTTAATCAATTTTTAAAAAACAAACATAAAAATGAAAAGTAAAATTAATAATTTTAATCACAAAGAAAAGGTAGATAATAAGAAGTTGCATATAATTAGTAGCATCTCTTTCTTAATGGGTTTTGCCTCGGCTTTATTGGCATATGTAATTTCTAGTTACTTGAAAGAAGCGTTGGGTACTAATAATGTTGGTATGGTTTATGTAGTAACTTATTTAATAGTACTTTTATTGTTACTCAATTTGCATAAAATTGTTCGTATTACCGGAAAATCTTTTGTCCTGCAAATGTCTTTTATTCTAAGAATAATTTCAATAGTTGGTTTATTGCTAGTGCCAATATCATTTGTCGGAATAGGTTTTTTAATTTTATATGCAGTTTCTGGAATTTTGGCTTGGACGGCTTTAGATGGAATTCTGGAGTCTTTTTCTGACGATAGAAGATCGGGCAGAATTCGTGGAGCTCATTTAGCAATTATAAACGCTGGATTTTTAATGGGCCCGCTTTTATCTTCGCAAATCTTGGAAAAATATGGTTTCGATGGAATATTTCTAGCATCTTTCTTGGTTTACATTTTGATATTTATTATTGCGATGACGAATATCAGACAAACAAATCATAAATTTAAAAAGAAGATAGATATTCCTAGTCTCTTAAAAAAAGTTTACAAGCGAAAAAATATAATGAAAGTATATTATATTTCTTTTACGCTAGAATTTTTTTATGCTTTAATGGTAATTTATACCCCCCTTTATTTATTGGAAAAAGGCTTTAGCTGGGATCAGTTAGGAATGGCTTTTACAATAATGCTTATTCCCTTCGTTTTAATTCAATATCCGATGGGAATAATTGCAGATAAAAAAACAGGAGAAAAAGAGTTTTTGGTTTTCTCGTTTTTTATTTTGGGAATAGCAACATTAGTTTTTTATTTTACTAATAGTTCAAATATTATGGTTTGGACAACTATCCTTTTGTTAGGAAGAATTGGTGCGGCTTTGGTGGAAATTTTACGAGAATCTTACTTTTACAAACGAATTGATGGTAATGATGTAGAAATTATAGATTTTTTTAAAACAGCTAAGCCCGTTGCTTATATTTTAGCAACATCATTATCAACGATATTGCTATTATTTTTTTCAGTTAAGGCAATCTTTCTATTGGTTTCGATAATAGTATTTTCTGCCATTTATCCGGCTTTTAAATTGGCTGACAGTAAATCAGAGAAAGAGGCACTATGATAATCTCAAAGGAATGAAAAAAGAATTATATTTAAATAATAATAAGAAAATTTCTTATTTGATTAAAAAAAGCAATCGGGCGAAACGAGTGCGACTAACAATTCATCAAAAAAAAGGGATTATACTTACAGTACCGAACGGCATAGCTAACAATATTGCTGAAAATTTTTTAATAGCTAAAATGGATTGGCTTTTGAAAAAACTTGATTTATTTAATCAATTTAAAGGTCCGCAGGTTTCGAAAGCGGAAGATAAAGAAAAATATTTTAAAAATAAACAGCAAGCTAGAAGATTTGTGATAGATAGGCTTAAATATTTTTCCGAAAAATATAGTTTTAAATTTAATAGAATTAGTATTCGCAATCAAAAAACAAGATGGGGTAGCTGTTCAGAAAAGGGAAACCTGAATTTTAATTATAGATTGATTTATCTAACGAAAGAGCAGGCTGATTATATTATTGTGCACGAACTTTGTCATTTGAGACAATTAAATCATTCTAGAAAATTTTGGAGCTTAGTGGAAGAGATAGTGCCTAATTATTTAGAAATTAAAAAAGAATT
>VAPM010253904.1_pt1 | contig 12643 bp, 14 predicted proteins | sample 3395091 | NCBI WGS metagenome assembly VAPM01 (sample SAMN08290445, study PRJNA428436) | hydrothermal vent metagenome | isolation source: Deep-sea hydrothermal vent chimney 3 | place: Pacific Ocean: Juan De Fuca Ridge | reverse complement strand
CAAAATAACAAAATCTAGGAAAGTGTTATGAAACGGGGAATAGCTTTATTAATTTTGTTGGCATCGTTTGGCATTAATGCGGAGACTAATGTACCTTTAACGTTGGCGTTGAATGAACCTGATCAACTGTTAGCACAACGACAGGCAGCCGTGATGCGGTTGGAAAAACTATTAGAACAAAAAAAGTCAGGTATTAAGCCTGTTGCAGAGATGCCTAAGGTTACTCATGTGACGACTTCCATACAAAAACGGCAGCCAGTAAAAAAGCTTAAAGTAGCTAAGATTGTAAAAAGCAAAAAAGCACAGGCGGCTGAGATTGAACCGGTTAAAAATAAAAAATTAAATGTTGCTGTTGTGGCTTGGGGCGGTGAACTGATTGATGGGCATCATTTTGAACGATTGATGAGTGATCAACGAATGGCTGGATACATGGTCAGAACTATCTCGGAGAGCCTTGATAAGGCGCTTAATACAAAAAATAATTATACCAATGTGATGAGTAGTGAGTGGACTAGCTCAATTATTTATGAAGGTGATAATAATAGCCAGAGCAAGCGAGCTTGTAGTCAATATCAAGTTGAAAAGCTGGTTGTCGTTGCGTTTAGTCGTTATGCAACCAGTGGTGCAGCGGAGGTTATTCTTTTTGACTGTAAAAATGGACAAAAGAAAGCGGATACGTTTGATCTCGATACGACAGTTAATGAACGATATTATATGGAAAAGGATTTTAGTGCGGTATTAAAGAAATTTTATAAAGGTAATATCAGGTTTTTATCTTCGTAGAGTTAGCGTATCACCGCGTTGAGTGAACTCGAGTTCTTTAAGAAAACTCATGCCCAGTAATACTTCATCACCTTGAACGGATGGGTTGATACTAGCACGTATATTTTGTAGCTCAATACCACCAAGATTGACGCGATCCAGCTTGGTCTGGTATGCCGTAATTTTACCGTTAGCTGTATTATATATTTGTCTGATCCCGCGCTTTAACCCCAGTTCTTTTGCCAGACTGTCAGGAATGGATACATCGCTGGCTCCCGTATCCAGCAAAAAGGTTACCGGCTTTCCATTGATACTTCCTGTTGCCACATAGTGACCATAACGGTTTCGTTTTAATACTATTTCTTGTACACCATTAGCGGTATAACGAGCGTTAATTTGTTGATTCGGGTTACGCCGTGACGCTTCATAATCCGTAAACCACCAGAGAAGTAATCCCAGTAGTAGTACCCATGCCAATACCACCATAGATATACCGATGCTACGCGTACTGTCTGATTCCTGTTTATTCATCTTGTTATGTTAACACTGGCTTTACATTGGTGTAAGGTAAGTAAAACACTTGTTAGGAAAAAAATTGGTCCAATTAGTTGGCAATATATTCAGAACCTTGATGGATAGCGTTCGCGATCTATTACCCATAATAATTGTTATTAGCTTTTTTCAACTAGTGATTTTGCAACAACCCATTCCCAACCTAAATAGCATCTTGATTGGTACGTTGCTAGTGGTGATTGGCTTAGCGTTGTTCATCAAGGGATTGCAAATGGCCTTATTCCCGATTGGTGAGAATATTGCCTATGCCTTTGCAAAAAAAGGCAGTACGGTCTGGTTATTAATTTTTGCCTTTGCACTTGGGTTTGGTACGACAATCGCTGAACCTGCATTGATAGCGGTTTCCGCTGAAGCGGCTAAAGTGGCAGCCAGTGCAGCGCTAATTCCTGATATTGCTAGTGAACGTGATAGTTATGCCTATGGTCTTCGTATTACGGTCGCCTTTTCTGTTGGTATAGCGATACTCATTGGCGTAATTCGGATATTAAAAGGTTGGCCGTTACAATATTTGATAATTGGTGGTTATCTCGGGGTTGTCATCATGACGATTTTTGCACCGAAAGAAATTATTGGTATTGCTTATGATTCTGGTGGTGTGACAACCTCAACCGTAACGGTTCCTTTAGTGACTGCATTAGGTGTTGGGCTGGCATCGAGTATTCGTGGTCGTAATCCGATGATAGATGGTTTTGGTTTAATCGCTTTAGCCTCATTAACACCGATGATATTCGTTATGGTATATGGGATGGTAATTCACTAGTGGGCTTGTTTGAACACATTTTTCATACTTTGACGAAGACCTTTTTTGATCTGTTACCGATTATTGCGATTATTTTCTTTTTTCAAATCGTTGTGCTGCGTCAAAAAATATCAAATTTAAAGAATATTTTGTTGGGTCTTTTATATGTGTTACTGGGTTTAGGGTTCTTTTTAGTGGGTTTAGAAGAAGCATTATTTCCACTGGGTAATCTAATGGCAACACAACTAACCGATCCTGCTTTTATTTATGCAGGTGTTGAATCAATCTCAAAAAATGTACATTGGGCCGATTATTTCTGGGTGTACTTGTTTGCAGCAGCGATTGGATTCTCAACCACGATTGCTGAGCCTTCATTAATTGCCGTGGCAATTAAAGCCAATACAGTGTCTGCAGGGGCAATTGGTGTGTGGGGCTTACGTATTGCTGTGGCGATAGGTGTAGCGATAGGGATTTCTTTAGGTACCTTTCGAATTGTGACGGGTACACCATTACACTATTACATTATTGCTGGCTATGTATTGGTTCTTATTCAAACAATGTTTGCACCTAAAATGATTATCCCGCTGGCTTATGATTCGGGTGGGGTGACCACCTCAACCGTTACGGTTCCATTGGTCGCGGCGTTAGGTCTGGGACTGGCGAGCACGGTTCCCGGACGTAGTGCGATCATTGATGGTTTTGGCTTAATTGCCTTTGCGAGTTTATTCCCCATGATTACGGTCATGGCATACGCACAACTAAGTGAATGGCGTTATAAACGCCACGTGAAGAAATTTAATAAACAAGAAAACCAATCATAACTGTTATATTTTAAATAGGAGGGTGAAATTATGCATTTTAAATTGCTAATTGCTCTGGTTGAAGATGAGAAAACTGACAAAGTACTTGATGCAGCACGAGAAGCCGGTGCAACAGGTGCAACAGTTATTAGTCAGGCGCGTGGTGAGGGCATAAAAAAGGCGAAAACATTTTTAGGTCTTAACCTTGAAACGCAACGCGACATGTTGCTGTTCTTGGTTGAAGAACATATGAGCCGGCAGATTCTTGAAAAAATTTCAGAAATTGGTGAGTTTGATCAATGCCCCGGAACGGGGATTGCATTTCAGATTGATGTGGAAGATGCCGTTGGGGTCGCACATCAAATACGCGAATTGACAGAAGTCGTGGAGGAAAAATTATGAGTGATAGAGTGATAATCAGAGTAACTGATGTGATGAAAAATAAGTTTGATCTCATTGATGGTATAACGACAGTTAGTGAAGCATTAGAAAAAATGAAACATGTTGAAAATAAATCATTGATTGTTAATAAACGGCATAATGATGATGAATATGGCATTGTTTTATTAGCCGATATTGCGCGTTATGTATTAGCGAATGATCGCGCGCCAGAGCGGGTTAATATTTATGAAATCATGTCAAAACCAGTGATTACAGTGCATGCCAATATGGATATTCGTTATTGTGCTCGTTTATTTGATCGATTTGGGTTAACCAGAGCCCCCGTGGTTGATGATGGTGGTCAGATAGTGGGGATGGTGAGTTATACCGATATGGTTCTAAAAGGCATGGCTGGACGTAAAGATTAACGGTGTAACATAATGAAAAAAATAGAAGATGGAATATTATTCGGGGCACGACAGCAATACTCACCAAATTGTGATGAGCGTACAGATAATATTTCGCTTCTGATTGTGCACGGGATTAGTCTACCGCCGGGTGAATTTGGAGGGCCGTGGATAGATGCCTTATTTACTAATACCCTTGATCCTGATGAGCATGAATATTTTAAAGAAATAGCGCATTTAAAGGTATCGAGTCATCTTTTAATAAGACGTGATGGCGAGTTGCTGCAGTATGTACCTTTCAATAAACGCGCTTGGCATGCAGGGGAATCGAGTTTTCAAGATAAAAGCTGCTGTAATGACTTTTCGATAGGTATTGAACTGGAAGGTACCGACGATATTGCTTATACCGATGAGCAATATCTGCAATTATCAACAGTCATTGCTAGCATACAAGCGAGTTACCCTGGCATCACTCGTAACAGAATTGTCGGGCACAGTGATGTTTCACCTGGACGTAAAACCGATCCGGGCCATGTATTCGATTGGGTTAAATTACACAAATTGTTATCAGAATAAATGTTGTGGATTATGATGGCATTTGTAGCGATAATAGCTAAATACATCGCATGGTGAGTCCTTTTTTATGAGTTTGATTGCTATTTTAATTAGTTTAATTCTAGAGCGTTCTTTTGGTCACCTGAGAGATTATCGCCAGTTTGGTTGGTTTGACAATTACACAGACAAAATCAAGAAATGGTCAGATGAGCGTAACTGGCAAGGACCTGTTGTGGCATTACTGATTATTGCTGGACCACTATTGTCCGTGGTTGTTGTTAATAATCTGCTGGATGGAGTGATGCTAGGTCTGTTGTCACTTATCTTCACGACGGCAGTTTTGTTTCTTTGCCTTGGCCCCCGCGATATTGAAAACCAAGTCGAAAATTTTCTAACAGCTTGGGAAAATGAAAATGAAGAAGAATCTAAGAATGCAGCGAAAGAATTATTGGGAGAAACACCACCTGAAGCAGTAAGCGAATTACAGCAACAATTAGTAGAGCGAACCTTAATCATTGGCAGTGAGCAAATTTTATCACCGATTATTTGGTTTACGGTATTTGCATTGTTGGGTTCAGGGCCGTTGGGAGTGGTGTTTTATCGCTTATCATGTCATTTACACGAACGCTTTGGGCAACAATCGGATGGTTTTGCAATGGCAGTCAACCGACTCCACGCTATTCTTGGCTGGGTTCCCGCGCATTTGGTGGCATTGCTCTTTGCGATGGCAGGGAGTTTTGTTGATACCATTCATCTTTGGCGAGAACGCCGATCCGAGTGGCAGGATGATTGGCAAAAGGCAGCCTCTTTGGTAGTGATTACCGGTGGCTTAGGTGCATTGCAAATGCCGGTTACCGTCACAGAAGGTGATGTGAGCAGTGAGGATATCCCTCAACACGTTCGGGCAGTAGTGGGTTTAATATTGCGTAGTATTGTTATATTGGTTGTCCTGATCGCATTGATAACATTAACTTTGTTTGGTGCTTAAGAGATAAGGTCATTGCGAATGAGTATTTAAAATATTTTATTTTATATACTTATGTGGCAATCTTTATAAATAGTTTATGTTATTTAGAGATTGCTTTGTCGTGTTACTCCTCGCAATGACGGACTAGTGAAACATTTGATTTAGAATTTCTTTTTGTTATTGGTGTTGTGTTCTTTCAGTACTGATCTGTTTTAATGTAGGTAAATCAATACCGGCTTTATCTGCTAATTCAAGTGCACGAGCTAAACGAGTGGGTGCGCTGCGTCCCATGCAACCATGATTGGGATCACCATCAAATGCTTCGAGCATGCCGGCAATTAATTTTTCTTCATCGACTTGTTCCACATTGGTTAGCCAAGCTTGTAGTTTCAGGACATCGTGGGCAACATCGAGTGCCAGTTGTTGGTGGTTTTCCCATAATTCACTGACGTTTCCGCCTGCTTTAAGCCCCGCAATATTGGTTGTCAGGATATAGACATTTTTTCTAACTAATTCATAGCATAATTCATCGCTATCGGCAGGAATAGTTGTTGGAATATCAATAGCCGTGAGTGCAGCTGCAATTAAATCTGCTTTGGGACCAAAGACAGGTGAAGGAATGAGTACTTTGTAATCTATGCCCTTTTTCTTTTCAAACCAAACTGAAATTACGGTTGGATTAGCAAGATCATGTGCATGCCAATCGCGTGGTAATAATTCATTTTGTAAGAGACCAAGTTTGTCTTGCCAAAGGGTAGGAATTTGTTCGAGCGTGGGGTGTAAATCTGTTTCACCTACAGCCAGCAAAACTAATGCAGGTGATGGTAACTCAGCGGCATAGGTATCTAATGACATTTCACGGGTAACTGGGTAAACCGGATGACCTAAACGTAAAAAACCACGTGCAAAAACACCTGCCATTTCGCCCATACCAATAATAACAACAGGATCTTTCATACCAACCACCTAAATTGAAATAAATTTTACGCAGTATATCGAATTGGATTAGAAAAGGCAGTGTTTAGGCGGGTTCGGAAATTAAATCTGCAAATACAAAGTTGTCACGCTCAACAACTTCACCCGTATTAACGGTAATAGCATGCTTGAACATCGGGCCGTTATGTACACAGCTATGAAACTCTCCATTCTCACCACAAGGGTCAACCTCGTCAGGCAGATCATTAATGAAATTAAGATCAAAGCGTCGTCCTGCAAAACGTGGGGATAATTTTTTCGGATCAATACAGGTAATGGTGGCTTCTAAGCCGCCCTGGATCATTTCTTCTGCGAGGGCGCGAGTGGGTTTCAGCCAAAGCGGAAAGACCGGTGTGATGCCGGTGCCTTTAAGTTGTTTTTCACGATACTGCCGAATATCTTCAAGGTATAAATCACCAAACGCTATGTATTGAATGCTATTTTTTTGCATAATGCTAATAAACTTTTGCATTACGGCTTCGTATTCTTTGTTCGTGCAAGGTGAAGGAATGTTAAGGCAATGCAAGGGCAAACCGGCTGCATCGGCTTGTTGTTGTAAGATTTTTTCTCGTACGCCGTGCATGGCAACGCGTTGATATTTTTGATTGACGGTGGTGACTAAACCGACTAACTCATAGTCAGGATCTTGTTGTAGGGCATAGAGGCTCCATGCGCTATCTTTACCGCTACTCCAACTTAACATAATTTTTTTTGCCATTAGTTGCTGTGCCTCCCTGGCTGCCAAAGTACTTCGCTGCCATTTTCATGGCGTGCTAACACACGGGCAATAACAAAAAGTAAATCTGAAAGACGATTTAAGTAACTAATCACATAGGGTGAAATAGTTTCTTCTCGATTTAAACTCACCGCACGGCGTTCGGCACGGCGACAGACGGTACGAGCCAGATGACATGCCGATGTCGCGTGCCCTCCTGCAGGTAAAATAAATTCTTTAAGCATGGGCAAATCGGCATTTAAGTCATCAAGGATTTCTTCGAGTCGTGTGATATATTCAAGATCAATTTTGCTGTAATTTGGCACACAAAGTTCACTGCCTAAGTCAAATAAATCATGTTGCACACCATCTAGGCAGGTTTTAATTTCATCAGGAAGCGGGTGGGCCAGAATCATGCCAATGATACTATTGAGTTCATCGGTGGTGCCATAGGTTTCAACGCGGAGACTGTCTTTCGCAACACGAGAACCATCACCAAGACCGGTATCACCTTTGTCGCCGGTACGTGTGTAGATCTTTGATAAACGATGTCCCATACGGTGCTCCTTATCTAAAATGAGTATTAGAGTAAGCGATACTCTACAGGTAAAACAAGATCCATTGTTTGTCCATCAAGTAGGGCGATGGCGCTGGATAACAGTTGAACCTTGCCGATACTCTCCATTGCTGCTTTGTCTAGTAAACGATGGCCAGAACTATTTAACAATCGAACACGTGTTAAATGTCCATCGGATTCAATACGTAGGCTAATTTTAACTTCACCCTGCCAGCCACGTTTAATTGCTATTCTTGGGTAATAAAAATGTAAAGCAAAGGCTCGTTCAAGATCGGAATGTAATAAACTGGTGGTACTTTCTGGTAGCGAGTTGGCCGCAGGAGCAGGCGTGACAAGTTTGGCGGCAACAGTTCGTTTTGACGATTTTGCTGGAGTTTGAGTTGTTTTGTTCACTGTTTTTAGGGTTTCAACGGGCTTGGTAACAAGTTCTTTTTTTGTCGTTACGCGGGTTTTCTTAACAGGCACTATTTTTGGTTTGGTTGATTTTGTTTGTTTAGGTGTAGGTAATATTTCTGTAATGCGGTTATTAATATGGCCGCTATCTGTGTGAGTTACTTTAGAATTAGGCGCTTGAATACTGATTCTCATTAATGAACCGGCAACAACGATATTGGTGGGAGAATTAAAATCGATCAGCCCTAGCACCAGCACATGAAGTGCTGCTGATGCCAGAATAAGAAGGCTGATCGTTTTATTCATATTTGATTAGAAACCTTTTGGAGCAAAACGAAGCTCAAGCAACAGGGTACGACCGGGTGTAGTGTAATCATTAACCAGTTCGTATTCCTCATCAAAGATATTTTCTAAACGTGCTTGTAGGCTCCAATCCTTATCGAAAGCATAACCCGTATTTAAGTTGACAGTAGTATAAGACGCTAATGTTACATTACTGGCATCATCACGTTTGCTGGTTGCGAGCATATCTGCACCGATGCGGTAAGGACCTTTGGTGTAGACGACAGAGGCAGTCAGACTACGCTTAGCTCGGCGCAGTAGTAATGTGTCGGTATCTTCATTTCTAGGGTTCTGAAAGATAGCTTCCGCTCTTGCTTGCCAAGGTCCTCTCGTAAATTGGTAACCAAGTTCAATACCTTTAATGCGTGTACGTCCAACGTTGGTAGCAACAAAATTAAATGAACCTGCGGGTACTTGAATAAGGTTAATCAGGTTTTTAATCTTGTTATCAAAAGCACTCACTGAGAAATTATGGTACTTGGTTGGTTGATAACGTAAACCGAGTTCAATATTACGCGATGTTTCTGGTTGAAGGGCGGGATCACCACCAAAACCATAACGGTCATTCCCAGTTGGTGCACGGAAGGCAGTACCAACACCAGCGAGCAGTTTTACTGTCGGTGTTGCTTGAAGGCCATATTCGACATTCCAGGTAGCACGATTACCAAAATCTTCATGATCGGTATTTCGAACAGCCAGTAATAACTGCTGATTACCGTATTTAATATTATCCTGAAGGAAAATCGCATTTACGCTTGTGCGTTCATCGTAACTTGAGAAACCAACCGATGTGGTTTGTTCTGAAGACAAAGAAACACCGGCAGTAACTAAATTGTATTGATTGACTTCAATATCATTTTGCCAATCAAGCACGTTACGAGTAGTTCTTGAATTGTTTGTGCTTTGATTTTGGTCAAGATCATCTTCCATACGACTTAATTTTAAAGTGGTTGACCAAATATCAGTTGGATCCGCTTTGAGTGTTAGCGCAGTCACACTATTGGTGAAATCTTGATCGCGAGTAGCAAGCGAAAAGTTTAAGTACGAGTTGTTACCACGGCTTTGCCAGTGACTCAATTCAATATCAAGACCATTGTTTAGGGTTGTACCAACATAAGTACTAAGGCTGGTGTTGCGGTTACCATTGTCACCGGCTGTACTGCTAATTCGAGCAGGAAAGCCATCCGTATTATTGACGGTAACAGCAAAACCGGCACGGTAATTATCACCAGTGTGTGCCACGTTAGCACTAAATTTACGGGTGCGATTTTCACCCAGTGACATACTGCCGCTGGCATAGGTTCCTTTGGTTTTACCACGACGTGTGATGATATTGATGACACCACCAATCGCTTCCGAACCATAGAGTGTTGAGCGCGGACCTTTTACAATTTCAATGCGTTCAATTTGTTCAGGATTGATGTTTTGTAATGCGGCACCACCAGTTGTACCAGGGTTAAACTTAACACCATCGATCATGATTAACGTATGGTCACTTTCTGTGCCACGTAAAAATAATGACGTTTGTGAACCAGCACCACCGGTTCTAGCAATGTCTAAACCAGCGTGAAAACGTAGTAATTCAGCAACATCAACCGCTTGGTTGCGTTCGATTTCTTCGCGTGTGATAACGATCACAGGCGAAAGAGAGTCATCAACTGTTTGAGCTGTACGCGTCGCAGTCACGATGACAGGATTAAGGGTTTCTTCAGCCGCAGAAACAGGGCTAATAGTTGCCAGCACAAGACCAGCAAGTAGAGATTTATTCAAAGTATTCATTACAACTCCGCATAATCAGACTACGCATACCCGCATAGCCATATTAAAAAAGACAAACACGGAAGGAGTTGGATGAGGCATAGAGATGCCCGCTACCGTCGCCCGCCGCAACATGTCGCTAAGTGCATCGGGCCGGTCTCCGGGCTTACGAGTAATTATCTGGATTTGTTGCCTTCCCATGCGTGAGCACAGTGGCTGGATGACAAACCTTAACTCGATTCACCGTTGCGGGGGCAGCGTCGGAATAAATAGCATTGTTGCTATGGCACCGACTTCCCGTTTCACTCCGTTCATTGAAAAAATGTCAGGAGCACCTGATGCAGGTGGGGCGAGATTAGGGGGATCGTGCTTGGCAGTCAAGCAAAGAATATAATTTTGAGATCAAATCAAAGGCTTAGAGATGAATAAAGTAATTAAGCAGCGGAACCGGTCTTGGCAAATGCCTTTTCTGCAATAGCAGGGCGAGCATAGTGATAGCCCTGACCACATTTAATCCCCATGTGTAGGACGGCTTCGCGTAGGGTTTCATTTTCAATACTTTCAGCAATACTCACAGCACCAAATGACAATGCCAGTGCGTGAATGTGTTCGATAATGGTGTGATCGGCATGGCTATCAAGCATTTTACTGACAAAGTCACCATCAATTTTTAGGTATTCAGGGCGGAATAGACGCAGGTAATTATAAGTCGAGTAGCCTTGACCAAAGTCATCGAGCGCAAGTTTACAGCCAGCGTCGCGCAAGGCTTGAATGTCGCCAAGTAAATTATCGGTGAGATTAATGGTTTCGCGTTCGGTGATTTCGATGGTGACAGGACGACCCGATTCACAGGCAGGTTTAACCAATTTCAGTAGTTCTTTGCCAAAGTTATTGTCATTGAACGAGGTTAGACTGATGTTCATAAATAGCTCAATACCTGCAGGTGCAAGTTCTAAGGCACGGCCGATGACACACAGATCTATTTCGCGCACTAAACCAAGATCTTCGGCAACCATAATGAATTCAGAGGCAGAAAGAAGCGCATCACCACGCTTCATGGTCGCTAATACCTCGTAGGCAATCGGTTCGCCGGTGTTCAAATCAGTAATGGGTTGAAAGGTAGGGATGATGTCGCCGCCTTCTAGTGCATTGCGTAACTCGAAACCACGACTAAAAACTTCCATAATGCCCTGACTAATATCAATGGAGAGTACTTCTATCTTGCCACGATGACGACGTTTAGCTTGGTAGAGTGCCACATCTGCTGCGCCAATTAATGCCTGAATGGAGTTACCGTGGAAAGGGGCGATAGACATGCCGATACTGGCACGGATTTGCAAATGCCCTACGGTTAATCGAACTCGAGATTCATGCAGAGCATCGAGTGCTTGTTGACAAAGTTTTCGAGCTTCATCAATGGATGTTTCAGGAAATAATAGCGCGAATTCGTCACCGGCAAGCCTTGCGACAATATCATCACGACGAATTAAGTGGCGTAAAATTTGCGCCGTTGTTTTGAGCACCTGATCGCCAACAAGGTGTCCATAGGTATCGTTAATGAATTTGAAACCATCGATATCAAGTAGTGCTAAACAAAGTGATTTACCTTCTTCGAGTTCTTGCGGTAGTTTTTTGGCAAGAATTTTTTCAAAGTGACGGCGGTTGTAGAGACCAGTTAATTCGTCAGTAATGGAAATTTTATAAAGTTGCCGGCGATGTCGCTGTAAGGTCTGGGTTAATTCATAGCGTTCACTGATGTCATGAAAGCGCCCCACGACACCGACTAACTTCCCATGATTATTAAATGTTGCATGGGCATCCAGTTCAACACGAATCGGTTTGCTGCCAGCAGAACGTATTTCAACTTCAGCACTGTTAATATCAAGCTTATGAAGTTGTTCTTTTTTGAATAGCTTTCGGTGCTCTAATTCAGGTAAAAAGTCAGAGAAGTATTTACCAAAGGTGTCGGTCGCATTATACCCCGTTAAATGTTGCCAGGCAGGGTTTAGAAAAGAAATAATACCGCGATCATCCAACTCAAACATAGCTTCACGCATGTTATTGACCAGTGAACGTAGTTGTTGCTCGTTAGTCAGTAGCTTGTCTTGTGTGCGCTGTAGATTGTTAATTTGTTCTGCCATGAGGCGGGCACTTTCGGTGAGCGCATTACCCAAATCTTGAATCTCATTATAATTCGTCCGTGGTGTCACAATGTGTTGTTGCCAGTCACCGCGACCAATATGTGAGGCGATTTTAACTAAACGTTTAAGAGGCGTGGTGAAACCAGAAATAACACGGTAAGTAATGGCTGAACTGACCAGTAATAGACCAACCAGAATAAATAAATTATTAATCAATATGCGGGTGAGTTGTTGGCTAATAGGTGCGTTTGAAAGTTTTATTTCCAAGGAACCTTTACTGATATTGTTTTCGTACAAGGCGGATTCAATAACAACATTAGCTTCGTCTTCGGTGATAAAAAATTGTACGAATTTACTTGGAGGCGGTTCATTTTGATCCAAGGAATAGATCAATGTCCCAGGTCGGTTACTGACAAAAACTCCCGCAATGGCGGTATTTTCAATTAAGTTGTCGAGGTATTTCTTTAAACCGTCAGCATCTCTTGCTGTTAGCAATCGTAGAACATTGGGTTCGGCAAGGGTCATTAAATTTCGAGCTAGGTTACGTTGTGATTCGAT
>VAPM010079847.1_pt1 | contig 12653 bp, 11 predicted proteins | sample 3395091 | NCBI WGS metagenome assembly VAPM01 (sample SAMN08290445, study PRJNA428436) | hydrothermal vent metagenome | isolation source: Deep-sea hydrothermal vent chimney 3 | place: Pacific Ocean: Juan De Fuca Ridge | reverse complement strand
TTTCGCAATACCCGTGAAACCGTCATCTCACTCACACCGGATGCCTCAGACACATCTCTTAGTGTCAGGGGTCGCCGAGATGGTTCAGCTTTTGAACTAGCCAATACGAAACCCTTTCCTGAGGCTTAGCTCACTTGTTGCCGCATTACGCGCGATTGTTCAAGTAATCTGTGTTTGCTGTTTGTTTTTCCTGCCAATTTGGCCAATTGGACAGCGGCCAATACTGGTTGTCTGATTAATTTTCTTATCCCACAGATAACACGGCTCTGCTAATTTCAATTTGTTTGAAAATGAAGGTATCAATTTTTCAACGGTTAAGCCTCGCTTCACGCTGCACTGTTACGCCAATTCCGGGTGTTAAATGAGGTGGTGGTATGAGCGGTGATAACAAAGCGCCAATAATAATTATAAAACGTAAGAAAAAGATTATTGCCGGCGGGCATCATGGCGGTGCCTGGAAAGTCGCCTACGCGGATTTCGTGACGGCAATGATGGCGTTTTTCATGCTGATGTGGCTATTGAACGCGACAACTGAAAAACAAAGAAAAGGCATTGCGGACTATTTCAGCCCAACGATCCCATTAAGCCGGATATCCGGTGGTGGGGAAGGTTCATTTGCCGGGAACAGTGTATTTTCGGAAGATACGCTGGCTCAAAACGGAACCGGCGCCTCCTCGAAAAAACCCACGGAATCCGATGCTGCAAAAGGCAGCACCGGGTCTGACCCCTCCGCCGATACTGAAGGCCAGGGCCAAAGCAGTTTTGCGAAGATCGAAGACGCGCTTAGCGGTATGTCGGGCGAAAGCATGGTCAGCGATAACCTGCTGCGTCACATTGTTACAAGGGTGACCGATGAAGGGCTGATTGTTGAGATATTTGATCTTCCGGGTTACCCGCTGTTTTTGGAAGAAACATCAACCCCAACAGAAACATTGAATGATCTGACAGAAGTGATCTCTCGTATTTTTGGATTGGTTGAAAATAATCTTGCTGTAAACGGTTTTTCTCAATCGTATCCAATTGTACTGGCCAATAACCCAATCTGGGAAATCACGGTTTCCCGTGCGGATCAGGTGCGCGTATCGTTGATTGACTTTGGTATAACAAACAGCCGTGTGCAGCGGGTATCAGGTTTTGCAGATCGTAAGCCGGCGGCGCGAAACCCGATGGCCATGCGCAACAACAGAATTGAGATTATTTTGTTAAGGGATAAAATTACTAGATAACATTTTACATGTTAGCGCGCTGTTAAGTCTGCTGATCTAAGCATTGGCTCCAACACGGGGTCCATAGCATCAGAAAGGCGCTTCCCATGACAATATCATCCTCGCTTAACGCAGGCGTTGCAGGTCTAAATGCAAACGCAACCCGGCTTGCAACCATTTCCGACAACATCGCAAATTCCTCTACCTATGGCTACAAACGTGCCCAGGCTGACTTTCAGTCACAGGTTATTAGCGGGGCATCCGGCAAATATTCTGCCGGCGGTGTCAGAAGCTCAACCCAGCGTATAATAGACGAACGCGGGCCACTAATTTCAACATCTAATCCAACAGATATCGCCATTAACGGCCGCGGGATGTTACCTGTTACAACTTCGGTATCGCTAAATTCCACAACAGGGAATTACCCGATGATGCTGATGACAACAGGGTCTTTCAGGCCGGATGCCGATGGCATTTTGACCACTGAAACAGGGATGGTTCTTATGGGCTGGCCCGCGGCCAGTGATGGTACGGTACCCACTTTCCCAAGGGATACGGTTGCCGGACTTGAACCGGTTCAGGTCAATCTAAATCGATATGTCGCCGATCCGACAACGCGCCTTAATTTTGGTGTAAATTTACCTGCAACCGAAACCGTGGCAGGGGCGACTGGTACAGTGCAAAATTTATCCGTTGAATATTTCGGGAACCTGGGAACGTCCGAAACTTTGAATGTCAGCTTTACGCCAACAGTACCTGCAACCGGGGCGTCAAACACCTGGACAATGACAATTGAAGATTCGGCTTCAGGCGGGGCAGTGGTTGGTGAATACACCCTGGTTTTTGATGCGTCACAGGCGAACGGTGGTACATTGGCGTCAGTAACAACAGTGTCAGGCGGGGTTTACAATCCTACGACCGGCGCTTCCACTCTCACCCTGGCGGGCGGACCGCTTGAAATGACAATCGGTACAATCGGCAGTTCCTCAGGTATGACGCAGCTATCAGACAGCTTTGCGCCCGTATCAATAACTAAAAATGGCTCCCCCGTGGGCAATCTGACCTCTGTTGAAATTGATCAGAATGGGTTTGTAAACGCAGTCTATGACATCGGATTTACCAGGACAATTTATCAGATTCCGCTGGTAGATGTTCCTAATCCGAATGGATTAATCTCACTGAACAACCAATCCTATCAGGTATCACCGGATAGCGGTGCGTTCTTTCTGTGGGATGCCGGTGATGGGCCAACGGGCGAAGTAAACGGCTTTTCCCGTGAAGAATCTGCAACTGATGTTGCGGCAGAGTTAACAGCACTGATCGTCACACAAAGGGCATATTCATCCAATGCCAAAGTTATTCAAACCGTAGATGAAATGTTGCAGGAAACCACAAATATTAAACGATAGTATGGGCTTGGTTATCGAGGATAATGGATGACAATCTCTGGCTCTCTTTCAAACGCGCTTTCAGGGTTGGCCGCCTCGGCCCGCGCGGCCGAGGTCGTTTCTTCAAATGTCGCTAATTCTTTAACCGATGGTTATGGCCGACGAGAGATTAACCTCGCATCAAAAGTGGTGGGGGGAAATGGCGCTGGCGTACAGGTTCAGAATGTTAGCCGAACAGTGGATGCTGTTGCTATTTCGGAAAGGCGATTAGCAGACGCCAGTTTGGGAAATTCTTCTGTTGGACTAGCATTTTTTGAACAGCTAGAGCTGGTGTTTGGCAACCCGTCAGATACAAATTCACTTACCGGCAGGCTGACACAGTTTGAAGCCACATTGATCGAAGCGGCAAGCCGGCCAGAATCCGAAGCCCGACTGAATTCTGTCCTTAATGCTTCAAAACAAGTAACAGAGATCTTCAATCGCAGTTCCGAAAAAATCCAGAACCTTCGACTTACCGCGGATCAGAATATTGACCGGGAAGTTGGCAAACTAAACACTAGCCTATCGCAGATTTCAGAAATCAATTTCAAAATTCGCAGTCAGTTAGCATCTGGAAATGATGCAAATTCACTGATGGATCAGCGCCAACAGCTGATTGATGGCATCTCCGGCATTATCCCCATGCGGCAAGTTCCCCGTGAGGGCGGGCAAATAGCGCTTTTCACAACAGGGGGGGCCGTATTACTTGATGGCAAACCTTCTGTGGTTGAATTTTCGCCTGTGGGGTTAATTGTACCCGAAATGGTATTTGGCAGCAGCACACTGTCCGGTTTGTCAATAAACGGCCAACCCGTTTTGCAGATCTCCGGCGGCCCCCTTGGCGGGGGCAGTCTTGCCGGTCACTTCAGCGTTCGGGATGATTTTGCTGTTACGGCTCAGGCAAGATTAGATGGCGTCGCGCGCGACCTGATTGAAAGGTTCGCTGACCCCTCGGTAGACCCAACATTATCGGCTACAGACCCCGGAATTTTTACTGATGCATCGCTCGCATTTAACGCCTTGAATGAAATTGGAATAGCATCCAGAATTTCCATAAACTCATTGATTGACCCGGCGTCCAGTGGCGAACTTTGGCGCATCAGGGATGGCTTAAACGCATTAAGTCAGGGGGATGTGGGTAATTCTTCTCAGATCCAGTCGTTAATTGATGCATTGGGGGTTCCTAAGATCCCGGCCTCTGGTGGTTTCGGAGCAGCCGCTCGCTCGGCTAGTGGGTTATTCAGCGACCTGATGTCGCTTACAAACGCAGATTTGCGAACACTGGAAACACAAACAAGTTTCGCATCGTCTCAAGTTTACGTGTTTAAATCGATCGAATTACAGGCTGGTGTCGATAGCGATTATGAAATGCAGCAATTGCTGTTGATCGAACAGGCATATGCGGCAAATGCGCGGGTAATCTCAACAATTGATGAAATGATACAAACAATAATTGGGCTATAAATGGGTTATGTTTCCTTCGGAGATCTTGCGCTTACCTATCAAAGCAGGCGCCAGAATGTTCAAATAAAATCTGACATCGCACGGCTTTCCCAAGAGCTGGCCAGCGGTGAGAAAAGCGATATTTCCACTAAATTTACCGGTGATTTTGCACCGCTAATAAGCATAGAAAGAGACCTTTCAAAAAACCTTGCATATGCCATTTCGAATAATGAAGCCAATATCTTGGTATCGACACAGCAATCTGCACTGCAAGTGATTCAATCTACCGTTTCAAATTTGGGTGTGGCTCTGCTGAATGCCGGAAACTCAGCTAGCAGCGCCCTCATTGAAACAACAGCCGCTGATGCAAAAGTTAAATTTTCATCGATCGTTAGCGCCCTGAACACGCAAGTTGTTGGCAGATATATTTTTTCCGGTGCAGCGACAAATACGCCCGCATTGGCGGATGCCGAAACGATTTTGAACACATTAGAGGCAGCAATTGCAGCACAAACCACAGCTGCCGGAATAGTGTCAGTTGTTGACGCCTGGTTTAATGACATTGGCGGTGGATTTGATACAACCGCCTACACGGGTTCAACAAATGCGATGGCGCCGGTACGGCTCTCGGATTCTGAGACCGCACAGATTGACACAATGGCAAATGATACTGAAATTCGTTCTGTGCTGCAAAGTTTTGCACTTGCCGCCCTGATAGACCGTGGCGCCTTGGGATCAGACATCACTGAACGTTCGAATTTGGCTAAAATCGCAGGTGAACAGGTGGTAAACTCAGATACCACTCTTGCGCTGATCCGCGCGAAAGTTGGATCAACCGAGGCTCAGGTTGACGGGGCTTCTGCAAGGAACAACGCGCAAAAATCCGCGCTGGAAATCGTAAGAACCGACTTAGTTTCAATTGACCCTTACAGGGTAGCCACCGAACTTGAGGCCACGAAAACGCAGCTTGAAACTGTGTTTGCGCTTACAGTTCGCCTTTCCCGACTATCACTTTCGGAGTTTATGAGATGAGAGTGTTTATTGCGACTTTTTTTCTTACCTTAATGATGTTTATCACAGTGGCTGGTGCCGTAGAAGTTCGTATTAAGGACCTCGTCGAATTCGATGGCGTGCGCGGGAATGACCTGGTTGGCTATGGTCTTGTCGTAGGGCTGAATGGCACAGGCGACGGAATACGAAATGCTCCGTTTACTGAAGAAATCATGTCAAATATTTTGGAGCGCCTGGGTGTAAATATCACGGGTGAGCAATTCCGCCCCAAAAATGTGGCGGCCGTTTTTGTGACAGGAACGCTACCGCCCTTTGCGCGCGCGGGTGGTCGCATAGATGTAACGGTTTCGGCGATTGGCGACGCCAAAAGCTTACTCGGTGGGACATTGGTACTAACCCCGATGAACGCTGCAGATGGGCAAATTTATGCCGTTGGCCAAGGCACAATTATCGCAGGGGGAATTTCGGTTGAAGGCAACGGCGCAAGTGTAACTCAGGGTGTTCCAACTTCCGGGTCTATCCCGGGGGGTGCGCGCGTTGAACGGGAGATTGAGTTTGACTTTTCAGCACTTGAATCAATTCGACTCGCGCTTCGTTCGCCCGACTTTACCACGGCCGGTCGGGTCGAGAATGCAATAAATGCATCCTATGGTCGCGTGGTTTCCCGGATGCTGGATTCAGGGACAGTAATTTTAGACATCAAGGCAACTGGGGAAATTTCACCGGCCCACGCCCTGGGGCGTATTGAAAACATAAGAGTTGAGCCAGAGAGACGGGCCAGGGTGGTCGTCGACCAGAGCTCGGGAACAATAGTTATCGGGGAAAGCGTTCGCATATCGAGCGTCGCCGTATCCCAGGGAAATTTAACGTTGAGTATTCAGGAGCAGCCAATTGTTGTTCAACCAAACCCCTTTTCGGAAGGTGAAACAATTGTTATTCCCCGAACAACTGCCTCAATCACTGAAGACGCTGGAACAGGCCTGGTTGAAGTCGAAGAAGGTGCTTCACTGTCTGAAGTAATTAACGGCTTCAATGCGCTTGGGGTTTCCTCAAGGGACATGATCAATATACTGAAAAGTATTAAGGCTTCGGGCGCGCTACACGCAGAGTTTCTTGTTAACTAGATACTTTCTTGTAGCGTTTGTTTGATAAGCCCTCGTATTCCAGTCGCCCTCTGGATTTGGCGTTTCGCCGGGTTCTGCGCAGGAATGCACTACACAGAAAAACGGGCCCATGCATTCAGCTTTAACACGTGTCCTGAGTACCGGCGAATTCCTATAACCCGCTGACCGAATTACCCAAAAGGCAAATTAGTATTGGCGATAAATGGCATTCAGACGGGGTTGTTGCGAAAATTTGGGGTACGCTGGTTGCGGCGCGTCGTGTACCAATTCGGACATTCATTTAATATCCCGGCGCAATGCCGTCAAAATACGCAAGCTGATGAAGCGATACCGCGTGTAAGATGTATTATTACCGATTAGGTGCGCGCATCTAATGCGGCTAAATAATGATCCCCTGTTTGGCACGCCGCCACGGCTTTAGAAACGCTGCTTCCAGTTTTTTGCCAAATCACATCGCACTGAGCTCTGCGATTATTGCGTCTCCCATCTGTGACGTGGTTGCGGCTGCCTGGTTTTCCGCAGGCATCAGGTCGGGCGTGCGAATGCCCTTGGCCAATACTGCTTCAACAGCAGCCTCCAGTCGATCGGCTTCATCGCCCAGATCAAAAGAATAACGTAAAGCCATTGCGAAACTTAGGATACAGGCCGATGGGTTTGCCTTTCCCTGCCCTGTTATATCGGGTGCGGAACCATGTACCGGTTCATACATCGCTTTTGGGCGGCCGTTTTCCATTGGCGCGCCAAGTGATGCAGAGGGCAACATGCCCAATGAACCGGTTAACATCGCTGCAACGTCCGACAGCATGTCACCGAACAGATTGTCAGTGACAATCACATCAAACTGTTTCGGCGCACGCACTAATTGCATGCCGCCATTATCGGCATACATGTGGCTTAGTTCGACGTCGGGGAATTCATTATCATGGACCCATTGCACTTCTTCGCGCCACAGGATGCCACTTTCCATGACATTTGCTTTTTCCATTGAGCAAAGACGATTATCCCGTTTTCGCGCCAGTTCAAATGCGGCTCGGGCTACCCTGCGAATTTCATGGGTAGTGTAGCGTTGGGTATTTACCCCCACCCGACCGCCTTCGTTATCATCCTGAATCCCGCGCGGCTCTCCAAAATACACACCGCTGGTCAGTTCCCGAACAATCATGATATCCAGGCCGGCCACTATTTCGTGTTTTAGCGATGAAAAATCTGCAAGGGCATCAAAACATTGCGCAGGGCGCAAATTAGCAAACAAATCCATTTCTTTGCGCAACCTTAACAGGCCCCGCTCCGGCTTTACGCTAAAATCAAGATCATCGTATTTCGGCCCACCTACCGCGCCCAGCAAAACGGCATCTGCCGTCTGTGCTTTGGCCATGGTTTCATCCGTAAGCGGCGTTCCATGAACATCATAGGCCGCCCCGCCAACCAAATCTTCGGTGATGTTAAACTTCAATCCCCGCTTGGTTCCAAACCAATCTATAACTTTGACAACCTCAACCATGACTTCGGCACCGATGCCATCACCGGCAAGAATCAAAAGTGAGGGGTTATTCATGGTATTTCCTTTGATAAATAGTCGCCAGCCACCGGGTAAACCTAAGGTCTGGTTGGGTCAAGTTGAACGTAGAACAAATGCATTTGCTAAACGGTCCCAAACCTTTCTGATCCGAATATTTGAGCGCAACGCATCCGGCGCGACCAACCAAACCGGCAAGGTTGGCAGCTTAAAATTTGTTGGAATTTTCTCAACCGCAGGATCTGGATCACCGATTACCGTCTGCATTCCCCCAACTCCGCAACCGGCGCGAACCAGTTGCCAATGGGCTGCCTGATCATCGCAACGCACAGGAAAGAAATCACGGTTCACGTTCATCCCAATGTCACGCATTTCCCGTATAATAAGATCATTCTTATCCAGACCGACAAACTCTAATTTTAGCAACTCTTCGAAACTGGCAGGCCGTCCGACACGGTCCAGATAATCGCAGCTTGCAAACAGGCCAATCTCCTGATCAGCGACATGGCGTGTGATGATATCCAGCTGGGTCGGCCGGTACATTCTGACGGCGATATCCGCTTCCCTGAATATCAGGTTTTCAGCAACATCTGAGGGCACCAGTTCAATCTCAAGTTCGGGCAATTCCTGTCGCATTTTTGCAATTATTTTGGGCAAAATAAAATGCGATACAACCACGCTGGCCGTAATTCTGACGGATCCCCTTATTTCATCGGCTTGTCCTTCTGCCGTCAGGCGTAATCTGGCAGCGGCCAGTTGCATGGTTTTCGCATGGTCATAAATTTCCTGTCCAATCGGTGTAAGCAAAAGCCCGCGGGGCCCACGTAAGAACAACTCAACCCCAAGCGATTTTTCAATTGCTTTGATATGGCGCCCGATGGTCGGCTGACTTTGCCCCAACCTGCGTGCAGCCGCCGAAAGTGAGCCCAGTTCACCCACAAAACAAAAGGATTGGATCAATGACCAATCCAGTGACTCAAGTTTTCTACCCATACATTAATGTATATATAATGATCATTTTTCGTCAATATCTATTCTTTTTCGAATATATTAACCTGGTGCTCTAAACAAAGAGGTTACAAAATTATGGCACAAACAGTTCTGATACTTGGCGCTACCGGAAAAATCGGCAGCCATGCTGCTATCGCTTTTGCCCAAGCCGGCTGGACAGTAAAAAAGTATGATCGCAGATCAAACGACATGCTAAATGCGGCAAAGGATGTTGACGTTATTGTTAACGGATTAAATCCACCAAACTACCATGATTGGGCACGCCTTATTCCAGAGATCACCGAACAGGTGATTGCAGCGGCAAAAATATCCGGTGCGACGGTTATCATCCCGGGAAACGTGTATAACTTTGGCGCGACGCCAGGGGTCTGGTCTGAAAACACGCCGCAAAATGCCAAGTCCAGAAAAGGCAAAATCCGAATTGAAATGGAAAATTCGTATCGGAATTCTGACGTTCGAACCATCATCTTACGGGCCGGAAATTTTATTGACCCGCTTCACAACGATGACGTGATGGGTTTGGTGATCATGCGGTCTGTCCACAAGAATCGCATAACTTCACCCGGTGATCCCAATACGCTTCAAACCTATTGCTATTTGCCTGATTGGGCCAACGCGGCCGTCGGGCTTGCCAGGTCGCGAAGTGAACTAAAACAATTTGAGGATGTGCCCTTTCCGGGTCACGTTTTTACAATTGAAGAATTGCGTGCCGAGATTGAACAGGAATTGGGCAAACAACTAAAACTAACTGGTTTCCCATGGGTTGCCCTATACATGGCAATGCCGTTTTGGGAACTGGCCCGGGAATTAATCGAAATGCGCTACCTCTGGAATATCAACCATCAGCTGGATGGAACCAGGTTAAAACAGCTATTGCCCGATTTTCAGGCGACACAGCTATCAGCGGTGTTCAAAGCATGCCTACCCCGCGATATCCACCCAGACAAGCCCATGCCAGCCACTGCCACCCCGTTCGTCACCTAGCATATTTTCAACATCCCCGGGTGACGGCCATTGTATGCCAGCACCCAGTGTTGTTTGCCCGGCAGAGGGAAGAACATAGTCCACACGCAGGTTGCCGGGGCCAATATCGTCATTCCAATTTGCCGTGTCCAATGAAGGGTCACCGATATGGGAAATGTTTTTGCCCAGCTGATCGATGGCAAATTTGGCCCCGACCGCACTTCGTGGCTCGGGGTCAAAAACATACCCGCTTTCTAATAATGTCTGGATGGCCTGATGCCTGCCTGCCCCGTCAACCGGGTCCAAATTTGCGTCACCAACGATCACAAACTTACCCGTTGGGGGCATCTGGCGTAATTGTCCTTTTAGATAACGAAGCCAAAACAGGGTTTCATCCTGATTTCTGTATCCGTTAAAATCTTCCGGCCCATCAAAAACCGGGGTGGTGGCATGATAGGCCAATATATTCAGAACTGACTTATCCGCCAATAATATCGGAATGTCCCAATGGGCAACCGAAGATAATCTTTGGGTCAGTAGCTTTGCCTTTTCATCGTCGGCCAATTCAGGCATTCGCGCATCCGGAATATCGCGCCACAATAATTTCGAAAAATCCTTTTTACTTTCCGCAAGGATCGGAAACCGCGACAGGATCGCCATCCCCCCCTGCCCGGAAAATTTACCGTAACCCTGCGCAACAAATTCTGTGTCTGAATTGCTGGAATCGTATCTGTTCACCCGCCGGACGACGCCAGAATTTGGTGCCGCCGAAAATATATAGGGGTATCGGATACCAACATCAGCAAGCGTTTCTGAAAAAGCCAGAAGGGCCCTGTTCCCGGCATCAAAGTCAAAACGCGTCAGCAGTAAAATATCCGGATTTGCGACCGCAATTGTGTTTCTTATCGCGATGACCTGCGCGTCGTTTCCGCTAAGAATATCGCGCAACAATAGCCCCGGCCCGGATCTTTTAAGCCCGACATTATATGTTGCTACACGGATGCTATCCTGAGATTGGGCAACGGCGCCCATCAACAGGAAGACCACCAAAATCAGGTTACGAAGATACCACCGTCTTTTGCATCGGCCTCGGCTTTTGCGTATGTTCTGCGCCGTTTCGCTGCGATCATCTCGGCTACTTTTGCCAGCGCAATTCCACGCATGAACAAACTCGCCGGTAAAAATGCCCATGCTGACACAGTCCAAATTAACGTCTGTGGGTTGCTAAGTGAAACAGACCCAAACAATGATGCGGCTGCTTTTACCGCTGCTGGTGTCAAAAATGGCAGCAAAAACCCTAACGCAATATTAATACGCGCATCTCTTTCAAGTCTGCTGACAACATCCTTGCCCGCTGTGGGATCAAATGTTGGCAAGTTAACCCAAACGTTGAAACTGCCGTTTACCGAGGGCCAGTTTTGCAAACGCAGGACAATTAAGAAGATTGCCAATGTTAACAGCGAAATTAAGTAGCTCATTCCAGCTGTGGTACGCACCAGTACGATTTGTGCTGCGCTGGTATTTTCCGGCAGCATTAAGACAACCAGCCGGACCGGGCTGTACGGAAAATCAATTGCGTAACCGATCAATCCACCAACTGCCTGAACAAATTGGGTCAGTGTTGTGGGTTCAAAATTTCCGCGGGTGATCAGGCTAAGTAGAAATACCGTGCTGAAAAGCGACAGGAAGCGAATTCTGTTAAATGGTGGTGCATCACGAAACTCAATCAGCCCGGGATAGCTGGAAGCGTACTCAAAAATAGTAAGTGCCGCCCCAAAAATGGCAACAAGCGCCACGATCTGCTTGCCGTCGGCGCTAACGCCGGGCAATAAAACCGATGGCGTTGCGATAAGCAACACCACTAATATTGCGCGGACAACCGCGCCTGATAGCCGTGAAATCACTGCCCCATATCCTCAAAATGGCCGAGCGCAGTACGATGCCACACTCTTTTTCCGTTTTGATCCCGCCAATTGTGGCGGGCTGCCTCATTGTTGCCCAATTTCTGCCTTCTTTCGTCTCATCCAGCAAGTAACCGGTAAGATTAATAAAAAATTTGAGGCTAAATCGTGGAGAAACTGGTGCGGCTTTGCATCATTTTATGTCGGCACTTGCGCCTATCGGGCTTAGTGGCACTATATCTGGTGTTAATTCAAAATCTAAACCCAAGGGCGTTTTGTTGCGATGATGCCTTCATATCGTTCGATGGATTTGGATTTTTCCATGGTTAACCCAATATCGTCCAATCCGTTAAGCAAACAGTGCTTTTTGAAGGCATCCACTTCAAACGAATATACTTCGCCATCCGGGCTGGTAATTTCCTGCGCCTCCAGATCGACGGTAAGTTTGGCATTTGCACCTTTTTCCGCCTCTTTCATCAACGCAACAACCTGATCCTCTGGTAAAACCACCGGAAGAATTCCATTCTTAAAACAATTACTATAGAAAATGTCGGCGAAACTGGTTGAAATTACACAGCGAACTCCAAAATCCAACAACGCCCATGGCGCATGTTCCCGTGAAGACCCGCAGCCAAAATTTTCCCCCGCAACAATGATTTCTGCGTTCCGATAGGCTGGTTGGTTCAGGATAAATTCTTTTATTTCTGTGCCGTCATCAGCAAACCGCATTTCGTCAAACAAATTTGCGCCAAGACCAGAGCGTTTGATTGTTTTCAGAAATTGCTTTGGAATTATCATATCTGTATCGATGTTGACCAAAGGCATAGGTGCCGCGACACCCGTTAGTTTATCAAAAACTTCCATTACAACATCTCCCGCACATCAGTCAGTTTTCCTGTAAGCGCCGCTGCCGCCGCCATTTGTGGTGAAACCAAATGTGTGCGTCCGCCCCTGCCCTGGCGTCCTTCAAAATTCCGATTGCTGGTCGCAGCACAGCGTTCACCGGGCGACAACTGATCCGGGTTCATTGCCAGACACATTGAGCACCCTGC
>VAPM010482927.1_pt1 | contig 12661 bp, 14 predicted proteins | sample 3395091 | NCBI WGS metagenome assembly VAPM01 (sample SAMN08290445, study PRJNA428436) | hydrothermal vent metagenome | isolation source: Deep-sea hydrothermal vent chimney 3 | place: Pacific Ocean: Juan De Fuca Ridge | reverse complement strand
TTCCTTCCAAGACTTTTTCAACATTGTTTTCTTCATATTTGGTGCGATGATCTTTGACCATTTTATAAGGATGTAAAACATAAGAGCGAATTTGACTACCCCATTCAGCACTAGATCTTTCGCCACGCAACTCCGCCTCCTCTTTTTTAGCTTCTTCAATTTTCTGCTGTTGCAATTTGGCGCGTAAAATTTTTAAAGCGGTTTCTTTATTTTGCAACTGCGAGCGTTCATTTTGACAAGTAGCAACTAGGTTACTAGGCAAATGTGTTATTCGCACTGCACTATCGGTCGTGTTAACACTTTGCCCACCAGCACCCGAGGAACGAAAAGTATCAATTCGCAAATCGCTTTCTTCAATTTCAATTTCAGTTTCATTTTTTACAATCGGCAAAATCTCTACTACTGCAAAAGATGTTTGTCGCAAATTATCTGAGTTAAATGGCGACAATCGTACCAAACGATGCGAACCAATTTCACTTCGCAAATAACCATAAGCCAATTCGCCAGAAATTTCCAATGTCACATTTTTAATTCCCGCTTCGCTACCAGCTGATTTATCCAAAATTTTAGTTTTAAATTTTTTATTTTCCGCCCAACGCAAATACATTCGCAACAACATTTCCGCCCAATCCTGCGCATCAGTTCCACCAGCTCCGGAACGAATAGTCATAATCACATCACTCGCATCGTATTTTCCGTCAAACAAAGTTTTTAATTCCAACTCCGCAAAACGCTTTTTTAAATCAGCCAATTCAACAGTGAAACTCAGCTTCGCTGTTGGTGATTTCAAATTTTTTTCCTCCTCTGACAATTCTACTAGTTCATCCAAATCAGAAATTTCTTTTTCCAAATTAGCTACTGACTCAATGTCCTCTTTTGATTGTTCTAGCTTCTTCATTATTGATGAAGCGTTTCCTTGATTATTCCAAAAATCCGTTTGTTCACTTTCCTTCTTCAACTTCGCAATTTCTTTTTTCTTTTTATCCAAGTCAAAGACGGTCCCGCAACCACGGGAGCTTATTTTTTAATTCCTCAATTTCAACTTTGATTTCATTTGACATAGTGTTAACAATATTCCATCTTACTTTAATCTAGCAAATTCACTAGATTATAGCAAATAATTACTAAACAAATTATTTGAAAAAAATAAAAAATCCGCTGGCATTAATCGCTGGCGGATTTTTTAAGTTTTCAAATGCTATCCACTTATTCAAAAGATTTTCTAAACTCTTTTTGAGCAGATTTAACTTCTGCTTTGAATGTTTCAATTGCCTGTTTTATGGTTTCGTTTTTAGTCTTCGCCAATTCCCTAATTGTCTCGCCAATTTTTTTTGAGTTTTTAAATCTCTCCTGATATTTATTTCCAGAGGATTTAATATTTGATCTTAAACTGCTTAGAGTAGTTTTTAATTCTTCATCATCAGTACTATCACTGCAAGCATTTTTTAATTTCTCGACTCTTTCCGTTTCATTTTTTTCAAATTCCTCCGCCAAACTATTAGCCAAAGATTTTCTCTCCTCAATAGCACTATCTACTCCGCTTCGCATTGTTTCAATCGCCTGATCGATTGTCGCTCTTCTGATTTTGACCGCCGTTTCAATGCTATTTTTAAATTTTTCTACCGCACTTTTTTGTTCAGTTGTCTGAGTTTTTGTTTCCAATTTACTATAAAGATTTTCACGCGCTTGGTCTCTTGCTTCTCGTCGCGTTTTCAGTGATTCATCTCTATTATTTCTTTTTTCATTTAATTTTCCTTCACCATTATTAAATCGCTCTTTAACTCTTGATTTTTTATTGTTTAATCTTTTCTCTAATCTGCTCGCCATATTTTCCAACTTAGTGCATATTCTATTTTTTATTTTTTCCGCCTTTTTTTCAAGATTAGCTTCACGCTGAGCTTCTCTTTTTTCAACTCTTTCCTGAATTGCTTTATTTCTTTTTTGCAAATTAATTGACGCTCTTGATTCGGTCGCCGTAGTAGTGGTGCTTGTTTTCATTGTTGTTTCCACAGCATTTGTTCTTTCCTTTGCAAAAACAAAGGAAAACAATATTGCAATTAAACTTAAATATAGTATCCTGTTCTTCATATTTTTATTTTTAACAATTATGTTTAATATACTTCTGTATCCGCAGAGCTAAGGTCTAAGTTTTCGTCAAGATCTTTTACATCATCCAAGCTGTCATTGCTGAAATCTGCTTTATCAGCCTCAATATCAATATTTGTATCAGCTAAATTGGCTTCTTTTAATTGCTCAATATTATCTTTTTCAGTTACTGTTTTTTGATTATTGCTGTCGTTAGCTTTCTGTGAAGTTATATTTTTTTTAGCTATATTAAAACCATTCATTTCACCATCTCTGTTGAAAATACCTCCCGCCATCAAAAAAGCCATTCCGACCAATATGGCAACGATTATAAATATTGCCCAATAATATTTATCATTTTTCATATTTTTATTTTTATTTTTAATTATATAAACAAATTTTAATATACTAATAATCTAATCTGGGTTTCTAGATAAAATTTCAAATCATATTTATTATGCCACATTTTTAATTATTTTGCAAAATCCCAATTCTGCAAAACCCCACAGAGAGTTATGATGAAAAAATTAAGGAGAAATATCCACTAATCCTTTATCTTCCGATAAATTTTCTTCACTGCCCAATAGATAATTGCTAAAAATATCACAAAAGGAATCAACGAAGGGACCCCCACTATCAAAAATCTAATTATGCCATCAATTAAGTTCTGGATATTATTAACTAAATCTTTAAAAGCTATTTTTACTGTTTGCCATGGTCGCCAATTATCGCCAACCGAAGCTATACCTGTATCTTCTTTTAAGTTTATCGTTATTGTTGACATTTCTGTTTGCGAATTCATATATTTAATCTGCCCTTGCAATCTTTCAATTTCTCCTCGCACTCTGGAAATTTGCTTTGTTACCGCCAACACATCATCAATTTTTCCAGCTCGATCTAAAATTTTCACAAAACTAATTTCTTCCGCTTGTTTATTTTTCAACCGTATTTGCAAGTCAGCATATTGTTCTGTTACATCTCTGCCAGTAGTTGATTCATTTACAACCTGAGTTGCTACATTTTTAATTTCAGAAATAGCTTCCGAAAATTTGGACACCGGAACTTTCACTGTCAAATTTCCTCTTCGCTGGCCTTTAACTCTTTCTTGAAAATTAGTGGAAAAAACTTCTCCCCCCAAATTTTTCACAATCTGACTAATTTTCTCTGTCGCCATTTCTACTTTTTCAACTTTTAATGACAAATTTCCATTCTTGATTATTTTCTTATCTACTGCAAATTGCCCATCAGAAAGATTTGAAGGATCTGCAGTTTGTTTATTAATTCTGGATGCAAGACCGTCACTTTCCATTCTATTTGATGTTCCAGCATATTCAATATCCTCATGCATTTCACCCATCATTGGCATTCCTTTCTGAACTACTGGCATTCTGTTTTTAAAAGATCTTCCTGAGAATAAATTGAACACTCCCCATAAAAATAACACACCAACTAGTATCCCAACCACTTTAAAATACTTTTTTATTTGTTCATTTAAATTAATCATGAATATTTTTCAAATTATTTATTAATTAGTTTAATTGTACTCCATTTTTCTTCATTTTTCAAATAAAAACTTAAAAAACTTCCTGCATTGTAATTACAATACAGGAAATAAATTATTTTTTATTAGCAATAGCTTTTTTTGACAAGCTAATCAATAAAGCTGTTGCTGACACTTTAGATATTTTAGAGGAATATACGCATATCTTACGAATGCCAATATATATCGGCCTAATTTCCCCAACCTTGTCTTTTTGCTTAATTAAAGTCATAAACAATCCTCCTTCATATTATGAGTTTAACTACAAAAAATTATATTTCTATTTTTTGTAATCATATTGATAGCAATATAATGTATCTACAATCCTTTTCTTTTCATATACCTTTTAGCCACTTTTATTCTATTCAGTTCTCGCTCCAAAGATGCCGCCACAAAGGCATAATCAGTATCATCAGCTGAAATTTTTTGCGATTTCAAATCTTCTGCTTTCTGTCGAGCTTTTTCAGCTTCTTTTAAATCAATTTCTTCCGCTCGCTCCGCTGTATCTGCCAAAACCGTTAACTCGTTATTGTGAAATTCAATAAAACCACCAGAAATTGCTAAGTCAACTTCTTCTTCACCTTTTTTTAAAATAGCCTCTCCCAATTTTAAAGCGGAAATATATGAGCGATGATTTGGCAAAATTGTTATTTCACCATCAATAGTCGGCAAAGTAATTTGCGATATCTCGTCTTCATAAACAACTTTTTCTGGAGTAATAATTTTTAATTTAATCATAGGTTTTAATTTAGAATTTTTAATTTTCAATTTTGATTGAAATTCTAACTATCTAATTTATCATTCATTGTTGATAAAATCTCTTTAGCTTCATTTTTTTAGTTTCATCTATTTATCATCAGTTGTCATCCTGGAAGTTAGAAATTCTTAAACGAACTTTGTCTGCCGATAGGCAGGCGAAGTGAGTTTGTAGAATTTCAACTATCTGGGATCTCAATAAAATTGCGCTAAACTTTACAAATTAATATATAAATCCTTCCATTCTGAATTTTCTTTTTCAATTAATTCTATTTTCCATTTTCTCCTAAATCTTTTCAGCTTCTTTTCTCTTTCTATAGCACTAATTATATTCTCTGTTTGTTCATAGTATACTAGCTTATCTAGGTTATATTTTTTCGTAAATCCATCTATATGTTTTTGCCTATGTTGCCAAATTCTCCGTTGCAAATTTCCAGTCACGCCAATATATAATACTCCTCTTTTTTTATTGGTGACAATGTAGATGCAATACTGTCGCATATTTTAGTTTTTTTATTTTTACTGAGATCCCGGACAAACTATTTTTCTATTACTCGCTTCGCTCATAATGAAAAATATGTTTTCCAGGATGACATAAAAAATTACTCTTTCACTTCCTCAATTCCGCCTTTCATATAAAATTCTTGTTCAGCAATATTGTCCATTTTACCATCCAGAATTTTTTTGAAACTTTTAATTGTATCTTTCAATTTAACATATTTCCCTGGAGTTCCTGTGAATTGCTCCGCCACAAAGAAAGGTTGTGATAAAAATTTCTGAATTTTTCGTGCTCGTGCCACCGTTATTTTGTCCTCATCCGACAATTCCTCCATTCCTAAAATTGCAATAATATCCTGTAAATCTTTATATCGTTGTAAAACTTGTTGTACTCCACGCGCCACATCATAATGTTCTTGTCCAATAATGTTTGGATCTAAAATTGTTGAAGCACTATCCAGCGGGTCAACTGCTGGATAAATTCCCAATTCTGAAAGTCCACGAGAAAGTACCACTGTTGAATCTAAATGTCCGAAAGTTGTTGCCGGCGCTGGATCAGTCAAATCATCTGCTGGCACATAAACCGCCTGTACTGATGTCACTGAGCCTTTTTTAGTTGAGGTAATTCGCTCTTGTAATTGTCCCATTTCCTCCGCTAAAGTCGGTTGATAACCAACTGCTGATGGAATTCGACCTAATAACGCTGACACTTCTGAACCAGCTTGTGTAAATCGAAAAATATTATCTACAAAAAGTAAAGTGTCTTTCCCTTCTTCATCACGAAAATGTTCCGCCATTGTTAAAGCAGAAAGTGCTACTCGCTGTCGTGCTCCCGGTGGCTCATTCATTTGTCCGAAAACCAAAGCTGTCTTATCCAAAACACCAGATTCTTTCATCTCATGATAAAGATCGTTTCCTTCACGAGTTCGCTCTCCAACACCAGCAAACATTGAGTATCCGCCGTGTTCTTGAGCAATATTTCTAATAAGCTCCTGAATAATAACTGTTTTACCAACTCCAGCTCCTCCAAAAAGACCAATTTTTCCACCTTTCACAAATGGACAAATTAAATCAATAACTTTAATTCCTGTTTCCAAAACTTCCGCCTCAGTTGCTTGTTCAGAAAATTTTGGTGCCGAACGATGAATTGGACTTCTTTTTTCAGTTTTTACTTCTTCCTTGCCGTCAATCGCCTCACCTAATAAATTAAACATTCTTCCTAATGTTACTTCACCGACTGGTACTGTAATCGGCGCCCCTGTATCAACTACTTCCATTTTCCTCCTTAAACCATCAGTAGATCCCATTGCTACCGCCCGCACTTTATTACTACCCATATGTTGATGCGTTTCTAAAACTAACCTTCCATCATTTTCCAAGCTTATTTCTAAAGCATTGTAAATTTTCGGTAAAGCTTCTTCAAACTCTACATCCACCACCGGACCAATTACTTGTACTATTTTTCCTTTGTTCATATTTTTACTTATTTTTAAATTTTAATTTATAATTTAAAGTTTTTTTACAATCTCCAATTTACAATCTATTTTCATAAATTGTAAATCTTGAATTATAAAATATTATTTTTTAACCCCGTTCTACAATTTGATTTATTCATATCCAAATCACCAATTCTTATCCCTCGTTAATAAATGGATTATTTCCCTCAAATAATATTTCCCTCACTTCATTGTTGATAAACCTTTCTGACACTCCATATTTTTGACTATATAATATACTAACTGGACCAAAAATTGCCTCATTATAGTTGAATCCCATTTTTTTACTAACTTTTTTTACAACTTTCTCCGACTTTCCTTCAATTTCTACAAACGGTTCTAAAAATGGCCATTCGTCAATCATAATTTCTACACCATCTACTTTCCAAATTTCTCGTCTAGTTTCCTGGTATGATTTTTTTTGACAGCCGATTGCTTTTAAAAATAATTCTGCTTGCTTGTAATTATCAACTTCCAGTTCTATCTCTTTCTGACCTTTGATATCAGATTGATTATCAATGGATTTAAAAGTCAAAGTTATTTTTTCATTTTCATCTCTAACTCTCAGCCAACTTTTTTTAACTTTACAATCTTGTGGAGGTCGCCAAGTGCTTCTTTTTTGTAAAAATTCTTTTTTTATTAATTCCGCTCCAATTTCTTTTAATTTAATCCCAATATCGTCTTTATTAATATTTTTAAATGTTGCCTCAATTCAATATTCATATTATTAACTTTCATATATTAGTTTCCAATTTCAGACAAATTTATTAAATATTTATTTATAACTCATAATTTTATTCTAATGCGGCGCGACCAGCGGAAATTTCTGCTATTTCTTGAGTAATTTTTGTTTGCCTAATCTGATTATACGCCAATGTCAAACCCTCTGCCATATCATTAGCCGCATCAGTTGCACTCCGCATCGCCATCATTCGTGCTGATTCTTTAGAAGCATTTGACTCCAGAATAGCGTGATAAATTTGCATTTCAATCAAACGAGGAATAATATGTGTTAAAACTTTTTTAGGACTTGGCTCCACCTTATATTCCATTTGCGGTTCATTTAATCCATATTCTTTAGCTAGATTATCCATCTCCGCAATTTGCTTTTCTAAATCAATTTTGGAAACTGGTAGCAATTGTCTAATTTTCGGCTCTTGTGTCATTGTTGAAATATAATCAGTATAAGCGATAACAACTTTATCATATTTTTTTTCCAAATAGTCATCTATCACTATTTTTGATACAGGACGAACGCCTTCAATTTTTGGAAGATAAGTTAATTCGGGAAAAGTAGCAACAATTTCTTTGCCCAATTTTCGCACCAAATTTTCACCCTTCTTACCGACTGTGATAAAATCAATTTTCAAGTCTTTGTCAGCAATATCTGATTCTATTTTTTGCACACCAATTCTGTTTACTTTTAAACTAGCCGGTTTTGTAATTTCATTCTTAATTTTTTTAATAATTTGGGCATTAAAAGAGCCACATAAACCACGATTGGAAGTAATGGCAATCACCAAAACTTTTTTAACCGGTCGCACTGCTAATAATCCATGTTCATATTTTTCAAAAGCTCTTGCCAAATTAGTTAAGACACTCCAAGCACTGTGTGCATATTCACGAATTTTCAAAACACTTTCTGTCGATTTACGCATTTTTGCAGCCGAAACCATCTCCATTGCTCGAGTTATTTTTGCCGTATTATTTATCGACTTTATCCGCCGATTTATATCTTTTAAATTAGTCATTTTTAATTTAATTTAGAATTTCCAATTTCGAATTTTGATTGAAATTCCAATTATTTAATTCATTATTTCTTGTCCTTTTTCATTGTTGATAAAATTTTTCCAAATATCAATGTTAATTCTTGTGCTTCATTCCAAATCTTTCTAGCTTCATCTTTTTTAGTTTCATCAGCGGTAGAAATCATTCTCAACCAATGTTTAGTTTCTTGAATTTCCTTCTTACAAATATGAATTTTATTTCTAAAATCTTTTTTTGAACTAGCTCCGTTAGCTTCCATGTAATTAGCTCCAACACTAGTAGCTGAACGAACTATTTGTGATATTAATGGGTGCATTACAATATCCTTCTTAATTGTCCTACAAAAAATAATTACACTTTCTTCAAATTTAGCTGTCCGTTCTTCTAAATCAAAATTTTTAGACATCTATTTCAAAATTAATTCATTAAAGCATTCAATCAAAATTGGAAATTGGAAATTAATCTACATCTTAAATCGTAAAATTGGTTATCGCTTTTTTCAATTTCGCCTCCATTCCCTCGCTCAACTCTCCACTCTCACGAATTTTATCCAAAACATCTTGGTGCATTGATTTCATATATTTGTGAAACTTCATTTCCCACTCTGTAATTTTTTCTACATCTATTTCATCCATAAATCCATTTGTCAAAGCATACAAAATTGCTACTTGATTTTCTACTACTAATGGAGCATATTGTTTCTGTTTTAAAATTTCCACCGTTCGCTTTCCTCTTTCAATCTGTGCTCGAGTTTTTTCATCCAAGTCTGAACCAAATTGAGCGAAAGCTTCCAGCTCTCTAAACTGTGCCAAATCCAATCTGATTTTTCCAGCTACTTTTTTCATAGCTTTGATTTGTGCTGCTGACCCTACTCGCGAAACAGAAAGCCCCGCGTTAATTGCTGGCTTAATTCCTTTATTAAATAAATCTGTTTCCAAAAATATTTGTCCATCTGTAATAGAAATAACATTGGTCGGAATATAAGCGGAAACATCTCCAGCTTGCGTTTCAATAATTGGCAAAGCAGTAATTGAACCACCACCAAATTTTTCATCCAATTTTGCGCTTCGCTCTAATAAACGAGAATGCAAATAGAAAACATCTCCAGGATAAGCCTCTCGTCCCGGTGGTCTTTTTAGAATTAAGGAAATTTGTCGATAAGCCCAAGCATGTTTACTTAAATCATCGTGAATTACTAAAACATCTTTTCCTTGATCCATAAAATATTCAGCAATCGCTGTACCTGTGTATGGGGCAATATAAGAAAATGCTGCTGCTTCTGATGCTCCAGCAATCACTACAATCGTGTGCTCCATTGCTCCAGCTTTTTCCAACTCCGCCACAATTCTAGCAACTTTTGATTCCTTCTGACCAATCGCCACATAAATACAAATCATATCTTGCCCTTTTTGATTGATAATTGTATCAACGGCAATGGCAGTTTTTCCAGTTTGACGGTCACCAATAATCAACTCTCTTTGTCCTCGTCCAACTGGAATCATTGAGTCAATTGCTTTAATTCCCGTTTGCACCGGTTGATGAACTGATTTTCGTTCGATTACACCTGGCGCAATTTTTTCAATTGGATAAAATTTTTCTGATTTTATTTCTCCTTTAGCATCAATCGCTTGCCCTAATGGATTTATAACTCTTCCAATCATTTTTTCTGAAACTGGCACTGAAAGAATTTTTCCAGTAGATGTCACTTCATCACCCTCTTTAATTCCCTTATAATCTCCCAGAATCATCACACCAACTTGATCCTCTTCTAAATTCAAAGCTACACCCATTGTTCCATCTGAGAATTCTAACATTTCCGATGCCATAGCATCATCCAATCCTTCCACGCGTGCTACACCATCACCCACTTCTAAGACCTTTCCGACTTTTTCGGTTTTGGTTTCGGTTTCAAAACCGGCAATTTGCTTTTTTAATTGTTCTACAATGTAATCTTTTGACATAAATTTTTCAATTATTAATTTAGCATTTTGAATTTTGATTGAATGATTTAATGTTAAAATTTTTAATTAAAACATTAAATAACTAAGCTTTCAATCAAAATTCAAAATTTAATCCACAATTTATAATTATTTTACCATCGCTTTTCTCAATTCCCGCAACTGTCTACTCACGCTTCCATCCAAAACCTCATCGCCAACCTTGATAATAACTCCACCTTTAATATTTTTATCTACTTTATTCTTTAAATGTACCTCCTTCGCTTGATATTTATTTTTTACAAATTCCTTAGTTTCATTTTGCAAACTTTCACTCAATTCTCGACGACTAATAACTTCCGCCTCCACAATCCCATTTTCTTTGTTCCAAATTTCCGAAAACTTTTTCACAATATCCGACAACAAATTTAACTGCCGATTTTTCTTCAATAGCTCCGCCAACTTTTTAATCACACCATCAACCTCACTCTCACTCTTTTTCTGAGTCAGCTCAAATAATGTCTGCGCATATTGTTTACTTGTTATTTTCATAAATATAGTCAGTGTGTCATTCTGGAAAACATATTTTTCATCGTGAGCTTGCGAACGATAGAAAAATAGTTTATCCGGAATCTACCCTTTAATATATATCACAAATTATCATATAAATCCTTCTATTTTGGATTTTCTTTTTCAATTAATTCTATTTTTCAGGATGACAACTGGGATTACTTTATTTTATCCAAATTTTCAAATTAAATCCAATCACTGTTTATTGACCATTGATTCTATTATCTCTTTGTCCTTTCCCTCATTAATTTTCTCGCCAACAATTTTATCCGTTGCCAAAGCCACTAAATCAATTACTTCTGCTTTTACTTCTGTCAACATTTTCTGCTTTTCTTCTCTAATATTTTTTTTAGCATCACTAACTAATTTTTCCACTTTTTGTTTAGATTCAATAATGATACCCTCACCACTCTTTTTTGCTTGCTCTTCAGCTTTTCCAATAATCCTTTGCGCCTCTTGCCTCGCTTTTTTTAAAACCTTCTTTTCTTTTTCCTCAATTTCTGTCAATTTTTTTTGTGATTTTTCCGCATCCTTTAATCCTTTTTCTATTTTATCTTTTCGTTCCTCAAGCACTTCTAAAACAGGCTTGTAAGCAAATTTTTTCAATACCCAAAGCAACACAAAAAAATTCACAATTTGCGCTAATAATAATTTTCCATTAATACCTAAATTTTGTAATAAATCCATATTTTCAAATTTTAATTTGTTATTCTCAAACCGCAAACATTTATACAAACCTACAGACATAAATTCGTAGATTTGTATTTAATTTGTAGTTTCCCGCCATAGGCGGATAGGCGTAGTGATTAAACAAACTTAATAATCAACGCTACAACCAACGCGTAAATAGCGATTGCTTCCGTAAAAGCGATTGCCAAAATCATTGCTGTTTGAATTTTTGAAGTAGCTTCTGGATTTCGTCCAATTGCCTCTAATGCTTTTGACGCTAAAATACCAATACCTAAACCTGGACCAATTGCTCCGAGTCCCATCGCAATCGCAGCTGCGATTGATTTAGCAGCCTCTGGATTTTGCATTACACCATCAGCCACTGCCTTTGTTTCTTCAATCATATTTTTTAATTATTAACTATTAATTATAAATTATGAATTATTAAATATTTAATAATTCATAATTTATAATTAAACTAATGTGCTTCTGTTGCCATCTTGAAAAATACTAGCGTTAACATTGAAAAAACCATCGCTTGAATAAATCCTACAAAAATCTCTAACATCAAAAATGGTAATGGTATAAAATATGGGACTAACATCAACATCACCGTCAACAAAACTTCTCCAGCAAAAATATTTCCAAACAAACGAAAGGAAAATGATACTACTTTGGCAAATTCTGAAATTATTTCCAATAATCCAACAAATGTTCCGATAAAATAAGGTTTTTTAAACGGATTAACTAAAAATTTTCCAGAATATTTTTTAAATCCCAAAGCAGAAACACCCATTATTTGAGCAGTAATAACCGCAATCAACGCTATTGCCAAAGTCATATTAAGATCTGCACTATTGCTTCTAATAAAAGGAATTAATTCTGTCTCTCCATTGTGAATTTTATTTACACCGATTGTTCCCAACCCTGGTATTAGTTCAATCCAATTTGACATTATAATGAAAATAAAAATTGTAGCTATATATGGAAAAAACTTTTTACTTTGTGTTCTGTCACCAGTAATACTGTCAACTAATTCCAGCAATGCCTCTACTATATATTCTAGAATATTGTGCAGTCCCTTAGGCTTGTGTTTTGTTTTTGATTCTTTTGTTTTTTTATTCAAAAAAAATGAACTAGTTATAATTATACTACTTATAATTATAGTCATCAAAAAAGTATTAGTAATAGGAAATCCCCCAATCGTAGTTATTAATTCTGGAGTTAATGAAATTTGCATACTTTATTATAAACTTTATAATCAATATTAATTTATATCTCGTTAATAATTTTTACCATCTTTTTATAAATCAACCAGCTGGTTAACACTACTGAAATAAAGA
>VAPM010012158.1_pt1 | contig 12664 bp, 7 predicted proteins | sample 3395091 | NCBI WGS metagenome assembly VAPM01 (sample SAMN08290445, study PRJNA428436) | hydrothermal vent metagenome | isolation source: Deep-sea hydrothermal vent chimney 3 | place: Pacific Ocean: Juan De Fuca Ridge | reverse complement strand
CTGACTTCGTCCGGAAACTGTTCTATAAAATTAATTAATGACATGCTCTTTGTGTTTTATACAAAAATAACAAATTAGGTAAATATACGGGCATTCATTTTATAGTATATGGTCACGAGCTAAAAAGCTCGCGCCAGTGCGGATACGAGTTTTGGCAATGGACCTAATTAAAAAAAGGAGTGTTTCTGATTTGAGTTTATGGATAGGATCTAATTAATTTGATAAATCATCAAGTTTCAGCAGCATAGATTTTTGCACATAATCCTTAATTATAACCTGCAATTTTTTATCACAAGCATTAAAATTATTTATGATTTCAGACTTATCCTCTTCCAGATTATTTCTATAATTCACAATTTTTGGTGCATTTTCCTGGATCATAAATCGCAGAAAACGCCACTCGGTATTATTCGGATTTGCGTGGATGGAGGATTCCAGTAGCAATCTTCCCGACTTAAAGGTTTTCAGCTTTAGGTTTGCGTTTTTTTGTAATCCAGATATTTTCATCAGCAATGCGCCTTGGTATGCTTCCAGTTCTTTTGATTCACTAATTTTTAAAGATAGGTCTTCCATTTTTTTAAGCGTCCCTTCTTCAAAAACAAGATAATACTCATTTCGAGAAAACTGATCTATTGAAAATCCCGAAGCAAAAATAAAAAGCAACATAAACGCCCCGTTTCTGATGAGCAAGATTAAAAATAGATTGCTTCGTAGGTATGCTTGTCTCATGGAATGTATCAAGATTTCTGGCGGGTCAATATCATGAGTACGTTTGATGACTTCGACGATTGGTGATCAAATTTAATATTATAATGATGCGCTTTTGCCCAGTCAACTATAAATTGCTTGGTAAAAAAATGCAACTCTCCCCCTCCTTGGGTTTTATTGAACTTTAGATATTTAGTGGACCATTGCTCAGATTTCTTGGTCCACTTATGTTCATGCTCCATGTCTGCCAATCCATCTCGAATTAATATTATGCCTCCTGGTTTGAGGCCCTCATTACAATTTTTTAGCACTTGAAGTTGTCGGTCAACTGGAAGGTAGTGCAAGATGTCGGCTAAAATAATAGCATCAGCTTCCTGGGGTTTTACCACACTTATGTCCGCTGAATGAAACGCAATGCCTTCTCTTTTAAGATATGAATTTTGGGCAACCGCAATTTTATCTTCATCATAATCAAATCCCAGTATGTCGAAGTCATCATTTCGCAATTTCAAATAATAGCTTAAAAACCCATAGCCACATCCCAAATCATAAATCCGCTTTGGACCATTGCCAATTAGAGAGAAATAATTTTCGTAATTCCTTTTTTCAAATTTCCATTTTATACGAAAGTACCATTCGAGTATTGGGCCCTTAAATTTATAGGAATGCAGCAGTGGGTAATACTGATAATCAAGCACTCCACAAATATTGGCTACTTCAGCATAAGATTGCTTAAAGTATTTGCTTATGGCTTTGGTTCGTTCTTTATATCCGATACCAAAAGCCGAATCATCGTATTTAATTCGAGGCAACACATACGTGCTCAAATAGCTGTCTTTTAAGTTGTAATCATGCTTTGGCATGGTGTAGGAATATCCATGAAGCACAACCGGCGTGATGTCTAACTTTAGTTGCTCTGCAAGAAAAAAAGCACCCTTGTGAAACCTTTTTATTTTCCCATCAGCAGACCTTGACCCTTCAGGAAAAACAACGATGGAATAACCTTGATTAACCAGCGCCCTGGCTTTTTCGATATTTTCATCGAGCGACTCAAACGTCGGGATATAATCTGCATATCGGATGGCATTACCAAACAATACCGAATCATAGACCCAGCGATTTACCAACATAATAACATTGGGATGAAGCCGCGCCAAGGCCAGTATATCAAAAAATGAAGTGTGGTTGGCAATGATTATACTGGGCTTGGAGAAATCAAGATGCTGCATATTATAATATCTCTTAGTTGTATTGAAGAGAATATCTAACATCAATCCAGTAATCCATTTCAACATTTTATGAAGGGCGTTCTTTTTCCAACTTGTCTTTTTGAAGGGAATCAATCGAATTAAAAACCCCAAAAATACACCAAGTAAACTTCCAGAAATAAATATTGAATAGCCTACGATACTCAATAGTATCCCCCAAACGGTTACTGGAGGTTTGCCAACATTTGTTCTGCGGGTGGTAAAAAAATGAAATAGTATCGGCTGCACAAAAAAGGAAATAAATACAATAGTTAGAATTCCTGTTACACTAATTGCGGCGATCGATTTAATGGCAGGATGTTTGGCGAAAATCAATACTCCGGTGCCAATAATGGTAGAAATGGAGGAGAGTATAATACCTGTTTTGTAATGCCCCAGTACCTTTCTGCCATACTTATATTTTGTTTGCAGACCATCGGTCATAAAAATGGCAAAATCATCTCCCAGACCAAATATGAATGTGATGATGATGATATTTATAAAATTGAATTTAAAACCCAATATGGCCGAAATACCCAATATCCAAATCCAACTGATGGCTATAGGAATAAAAGAAATCAACGTCAGCTCTATGCTTCCATAAATCAATAGCATCGCTACAAACACCAATATTGTGGCAAATACCAGCAGGTAATTAAAGTCGGCTTTAACGGCTTCAGTCAGCAAAGCCATCACGCTTGCGCCATCGACAAGAATTGCGTTTTTGTCATTTTCAAATTGAGCCCTGAAATCTTCATATTGCTGTTTGGGCAGTACCACACTAGTTATCAAAGCGCTATGGGCATTTGAAGATGTTGAATCAGCCAGCAGCAGCTGGCTCAATGATTTACTTTTCTGGACAAACTCAAATAGGTGCTCATTTTTGGGTTCGGTATCCAGCCAATTTTTAAAAGAAGCAAAAGCGTTGGATTTAAAACCCAATGCATCAGCATTTCTGGAAACATTATTCCAAGCTTCATGCTTTTTATCTTTCCAAAAGGCTTTCCACAAATCTATCTTGCGCTGTTGCGCTTTGTCAGAAAGTATAAATAAACCCAATGAATTAATTTCCTTGATTTTATATTGGCCTCTCAGCGCATTTAGCTTTTCGTATAATTTCGAATTTTCTTCAGCGGCTAAATTGCTATTTCCTTCGACTAAAAAGTGAACTCTTTTTTCTTTGTCAGGATCAATATTCTGGTGAGCGTATTCAGATTTTTTTAATTCCTCCGGATAGTAGTTCAATTTGTTGAGGTCACTTTCAAACTTGATATCAGATGCGAAATAGAAAAAGACGATGGTGAACAGCACGATGATTGGCATAAACCAAGAAGCGCCAGATACAGCATCAATATTCAACTTATCAAACCAACTGTCTAACTTATTGGTCTGGGAAAATTGCAACTTTCGTTCAAGTGGCCGCAGCAATATTGGGAGTAGGGCCAAAACAAATACCAATGTGCCGAAAAGGCTAAATGCGGTAAATAGTCCGAAGTCATGGAGCGCATTGGAATGGGCAAAAGTGAGAGACAGAAATGCGGCAATGGTTGTCGATCCGCTTACTATCAATGGTAATATCACTTGCTTTCGTGTGTCCTTTGCATTTTGATTTTGCTTGAATTGCGAGAAAAAATGAAATGAATAATCAACCACTATTCCCAACACTACTGTCCCTGCGCCAAATGCAATCCCCGAAATATGCCCCTGACACAAATAGATTCCAACAACAGCAAAAAAGACCCCAAATACCCCAGGCAAAAGAAAAAGGACTATGATGAGAAAATTTCTAAAATAGTAAAACAATAAAGCCAAAATGCAGACTATGGCTATGCTCATGGTGATTTTTATATCCTTGGCAATTTGGGTAGCATTGGCATCGGCGATTAAGAAAGTGCCAAAGAAATCGAATTTGTTATTCGGAAATTCATTGTTCCAATTTGATTTTATCAAGGCCAGCTTTTCAGACAAAATGCGATTGTTGCTGCTTTCGGAAGGGCTGTAGCTCAGGCTGCCATAAATAAATAATTTCTTTCGGTCGGAAGAAATGAAAAGACCTTCATTTGCAATAATATCGTCGGCGACAACATCACGTTTGAGTTTGTCGTATGCAAATCGCAATAAATGCAAAGGGTCTTTAATTGTCCAATGCTTTAGTGCAAAACCTTCTGGGGAAAACAAGGAAGATTTATTGATTTTCATTATCGCGGCAATGCGATGAGGCATTATATCTTCTTCTATTTTTTTATAGTCGAGGCTGTCCAAAAATAGGTAAAGGTGATTAAATAGAAATGCTGAAAAGACATCAGGATCGATATCACTTTTATAATGCAGGCCATTGACGTAATCTCCAACTTGGCTATTGACAAATGCGACTAAGCTATCTGCTTTTTTTGCTATACTATAAGGAGTATCTACATTGCTGTCGAGCGACATGGACAAAATCAAGGCCTTTTTTCCTTTGTCGAGAAGTGGCTTTATTTTGCTATAAGTCTTTGCATTGGGTATGGCGCTATCAATATCTTCAGAGATATCAAGGTTGACAAAGCTCCACCAACCTCCCACCAACATGGCGATAATCAATAAATAAACAAATAGCTTTTGCATTCAGGCTGACCGATTATAAATTAAATATTTCTACAAGAAAAATGGAAACAAACTCATTGCAAGTTTCAAAAATCATTTCTTGTATTATGCAGGTTGACAAAAGTAATTTAAATATATAAAATGAAGGGAATTTGATTTATTTCTATATTATTTGCAACCTTATATTTTATATGAGTAAAAAAGAGTCATTGGAAAATATTACACTATATAAATTAGAAAAATTTTTGTTTGACGGAGAGGCTTACAGCTTATCTCAAAAACAGCAAGACAGGGTAGCCGAATCTTTTGAATTTTTAACATCTTTTTCTCGCGAAAAGGTGATTTATGGAATTAATACAGGGTTTGGGCCTATGGCGCAATATGTGATATCAGATGAAGAGCTTAACCAACTTCAATACAACCTTATCCGAAGCCATGCCAATGGAATAGGTGAGTATCTATCACCAAAATATGTAAAGGCGGTAATGATTGCCCGCTTGCATACCCTCGCACTTGGATTTTCGGGTGTAAGCTCAGAACTGACAAAAACAATTGAAACTTTTATAAATAGAAATATCTATCCTGTCATTCCTGTACAAGGTGGTGTAGGAGCGAGTGGTGATCTGGTTCAATTGGCACATTTGGGTCTGGCTTTGATAGGAGAAGGAAGCGTAATCTACGAAAATGAGGTTCATGATACAAAGCAGCTGCTCAGCAAATTGAACATAAACCCAGTTAAGCTTAAGCTTCGGGATGGCCTGGCAATAATCAATGGAACTTCGTGTATGAGTGGTATTGCCGCCATCAATTTAATCTATTCCGAAAGACTGATCGATTGTGCAATTCTCGCATCTTCTATCATGAATGAACTTACCGCCTCTTACGACGATTCTTTTTCGTCTGAGTTGAATAATTCTAAAATGCATGAAGGTCAGCGTGCGGTGGCCAGCCGGATGAGAGAGCATCTTGCTGATGGAATTGTACTAAAGAAACGCAACGAGCATTTGTTTAATGGCGACCATATAAAAGGCAAAGAATATTTTTCTGAAAAAGTTCAGGAATATTACTCACTCAGATGTGTTCCTCAAGTTGTGGGCCCAATATTAGATGGCTGGAAAAATGCAAAGCATGTGCTGGAAAATGAGTTTAATTCTGCAAACGATAATCCTATAATTTGTACCGATACCAAAAACGTTTATCATGGTGGCAATTTCCACGGTGACTATATTGCCTACGAAATGGACAAATTGAAGATTGGAATTACCAAGCTAAGTATCTTAATGGAACGGCAGCTTAACTACTTGTTGAATTCCAAGCTGAATGATAATTTCCCGCCATTTCTTAATCGAGGAAAACTTGGACTAAATTTTGGCCTTCAGGGGATGCAGTTTACCGCTGTTTCTACTACAGCAGAAAATCAAACATTAAGCAATCCGATGTCAGTGCACAGTATTTCAAATAATGGCGACAACCAGGATATTGTAAGCATGGGAACCAATGCGGCCCTTCTAACTAAAAAAGTTATTGACAATGCTTTTAGTGTTCTTGCTATTCATTTTGTGGCCATTGCTCAAGCCATGGATATAAGTGATAAGATGGATATGTTTTCCAGTTCCGCCAAAAGCCTATATAAATTTGTAAGAAAGGATGTGCCGGAATTGACGGAAGATGTATCTTTAAATAGTAATATAGAACAATTAAAAAAGCATTTATTAGAAAATCAATTAAGTGACAATAATTAGAATTTAGTCATTTTTTGGAGATTCTAATCAAAAATAAATTTTTTTACATGAGAAAATGCGCATTGGTTACGGGAGCTTCAAGAGGATTGGGGAAAGCAATTGCTATTAGACTCGCAAGCGATTTGAACTTACATATCTTAATCAATTTTGCTTCGAATGAAGCTGCAGGCCTTGAAACCAAAAAACTCATTGAGTCTCAAGGAGGAACAGCTGAGTTGATGCCTTTCAAAGTTGAGAATGGTGCACAGGTAGAAAAGATAGTCGGAAATTGGATAGCTGAAAATAAGGAGTCCAAAATAGAAGTGCTGGTAAATAATGCCGGAATTACCAAAGACAATTTGTTGGTCTTTATGGAAGAACAACAGTTCGACGATGTGGTAAACATCAGCCTTAAAGGCATGTTCAACGTCACCAAACAAGTGCTCAAACAAATGGTGCGAAGTCGCTATGGGCGAATAATAAATATTGCCTCCCTTTCGGGATTAAAAGGTGTTCCGGGGCAGGTCAACTATTCGGCAGCAAAAGGAGGCATGATTGCAGCTACAAGATCATTGGCACAAGAAATTGCCAAGCGAAATATCACCGTCAATGCCATTGCTCCAGGTTTTATCAAAAGCGATATGACAGAGGGTTTAGATGAGAGCACCTTAAAAAAATTAGTGCCAATGAACAGATTTGGCGAACCGGAAGAGGTAGCAGATTTGGTAAGTTTTATCGCTTCAGACAAGGCGGCTTACATCACCGGCGAAGTGATCAATATTAATGGAGGAATCCATAGTTGATCAATGAGGGAGGCCATTAGCAGTATTTTTCCTCAAGTGGGCTATCCTTTTTAAGGCAAAGTCTTAAAAAGCCAAACGCCCCTATTCAAAATCTTTACCAGCACGTTGAAAAAAGAAATATGGTATAATGGACGTATGCCAGACAGAAAGCCATAACTCTCTCCTGTTGGAGCCTGCCTGCCGAATGCAGGTTGTCACCAACAGGAATACACAAAGTTAAGCATCTCCCATTAAATGATTTAAAAAATCCGGCATTACATTTATGTAGTAAAGAAGTAGATTCTGCCTTTTTCCATCAGCCAATAATTTATCGATAAGACTTGTTGGCCACAACCTGGCTTGGAATACTGGGTAGTTTACTCAATAGCAAATTCGCTATCATCAATGCCCGTATTCACTTCAACACTTTGCGCAACTGCATTCATTTTCATGGGGCCCATAGGCATTGTAAAAGCATGGGGAAACTTCACGCCTTCAATTTCTCGATAGTCATCCATATCAGTATCCTGAACCATGTCACCTTGAGGGGTTTTGAGTGTAACACTTTCTCTCAATTTCAATCCCGATTCAATATCATAATAATTGGTGATGACATCACCCGATGGTTTGGTGATGGCTACTGCGTAAGTGTCCTTGCCTTCGATGGCAGTAACTCCTGTCAGTTCCGCATGGAGTCCTAAATCCTTTATGGCAAGTTCGCCAACTATTGCTGCATCAAATGCCATATCCTTTTTCTGGTTTTCATCTACCGGAATGGGCTGGCCCTGTTGTTGAATACTGGCTTCTGATCCATTAAATACAGAAGTCATTACTGCCATTCCTCCCATAGACATAGTTGTTTTTGACATATTTGGTGATTTTCGAATAAATGTAATCTCCAATTCACGTCCCTGCATTTCTGCTTTTAATACCATTTTCATATCCTTTATTGCGCGCACCTTTTCTTCTCCACCAATGGCCGAAATATAATTATCAATTACCTTGGCGGCGGTAAGTCCGGCGGGGATTTCAACTTTTTTAGGCACATAGGCATTTCCATAAATATCGTAGTAGGTCACTTCACCAAACTGCTTCAGCTTGTCAACCACCTCAGTACCCTTTCCGACAACAATCACATAGGCATTGTCTGGTTTGATGTATTTTTTTGCCATATCCTGAATGTCAGCAAGTGTTACGGCATCAAGGCGTTTGAGGTAATTTGTATAATAGTCATTGGGCAAATTATATCTTGCCTCATTCAACGCAAAACTGGCAATGGTTTGTGGGCTTTCCATACCTCTGGCAAAACTACCTGTAATATATGCCTTGGCAGATGCAAGTTCTTTCTCGGTTACCTCCTCATCAATTATTCTACGTAATTCATAAAACATCTGGTAAATAGCGCTATCCGTTACCTCATTTCTCACACTTGTTTGTGCTATGAATCTGCCAACAATCATGTCGCTCGAAATGCTCGAACCTGCCCCATAGGTGTAGGCATGTTCTTCCCTGATATTTTGCATTAACCTCGATGAAAATCCAGACCCAAGAATGGTATTCATCAAATTGGCTTTTAACACGTCAGCATCTCCTTTTTTTAAACTTATTGGGTATGCTATACGAATTTCAGATTGCACAGAATTTGGCCTATCGACAAAAGCAACTCTGGTGCTTTCCGCTTGGCTTAAGGCTGAGAATTTGGGAAGGTCAATTGATTTGCTCTCCCAGTCGTTAAAATATTTTTTTACCAGCTTTTTGGCCTCTTTCAGATTTATATCACCTACAATAGCCAAGTATGCAATTTCCGGGGTAAAGTATTTTGCATAATAGTTCTTACAATCTTCCAGAGTAATGTTATTTACCGTTTCTTCGGTGGTCAACTCTCCATAAGGATGATCTTTTCCATAAAGCAACACACTGCGTACATTTGATGCAATGGCTTTTGGTTCATCTTTTTGAGAGGCCAATCCCGATAAGGTTTGCTTTCGTAGTTTTTCTAATTCTGCCTCCGGAAATGATGGATTGTATAATACATCTGTCATCAGGTCGAGTAAAACATCCTGGTGTTTTGTAAGAGATGAGGCATATATCCCCGATGCAGAGGTGCTCAACGAAGCACCGATAAAATCTACAGCCTCATCAATCTCCTCTTTTGATTTTGTCGTAGTGCCTGTTCTTAGCAAATCCCCTGCCATGGAAGCATAGCCTGCTTTATCACCTTCTTTGATGGCTTCAAAATTTAAAATGAGGTTAAAGGCTACCCTGGGTAATTTATGATTTTCGACAACAATTACTTTCAGGCCATTCTTTAGTTCAAATTTCTCGGGTTTTCCAATCTTGATTTCAGGAGCCGGACCGGGAGTTGGGGGTTTTGTACGATCTACTTGCGCATCGACATTTAGGCAAAAAACTGATAGTATTATAAAAATATATAGACGTCTCATGGTATTCAATTTGTTGGTTGATTATTAATTTTCTTGATCTTTGGGCAGGTAATAAAGTACCACCCTGTTTTGTTTGGTTAGATACTTTTTGGCCACCTTCATTATGTCCTCCCTGGTCACTTTCATATATCTTTCTATTTCTGTGTTGATCAGATTGGCGTCACCAAAATATACATGATAGTCAGCCAGGCTTTCGGCAATTCCCGCTACTTTAGAATTTCCCAGTATAAAATCATTTTCTATTTGATTTCGTACTTTTTGAAATTCTCTTTCTGAAATCAATTCTTTCTGAACTTTATCAATTTCCACATCCATGGATTTTTCGAGGTCTTCCGCCTCCACTCCCATATTGGCAATTCCCAAGGCTATGAATAATCCAGGGTCTTCACCCGCAAGCGGAATGGCAGTTACCTGGACGGCCTTTTGTTGCTTATCGACAATTTCTTTGTAGAATCTGGAGCTCTGCCCATCAGACAACAAAGTAGTGAGCAGATCAATTGCATAATAATCATCTGTTCCCTGTGCCGGCATATGGTAGGCCTGAATGACAGCGGGAAGCCGGATATTATCATAAACGATATCTCTGACTTCTTCAGTCTGCGGAGGCTCAACAACCGTTGGTCTGGGCACCTCGATTTTTCCTCTTGGGATTTCTGCAAAGTACAGCTCAACCAGTTTTTTAGTCTCTTCAATATCAAGGTCGCCTGCTATGCTGAGTGTAGCATTTTCAGGAACATAAAAAGTATGGTAAAAATCCATGAATTCATCCAGCGAGGCTTCATTCAAATGATCCAGTGAACCGATTGTAGTCCATCGGTATGGATGCACTTTGTAGGCTCTTTTAAGTATTTCTTCCAGTATAGTACCATAGGGCCTGTTGTCAACACTTTGCCTTTTTTCTTCTTTCACTACTTCCCTCTGGGTATCTACACCGATTTGATCGATTTTGGCATGCATTAATCTTTCCGATTCTAAATACAAGCCAAGCTCCAATTGGTTGGATGGTAATATTTCATAATAATAAGTCCTGTCCAGCCATGTATTGGCATTATTAACTGCCCCTGCTGCGGTAAGTAGTTTATCGAATTGACCACGTGGAATATTTTCAGAGCCCTCAAAAAGGAGATGCTCAAAAAAGTGTGCAAACCCTGTCCGTTCCGGGTCTTCATTTTTTGATCCTACATGGTATAGAATAGAAACTGCAACAATTGGGGTAGAATTGTCCTGATGGAGAATGACATGCAATCCATTGTCAAGATCAAATTCTGTAAATTGTATTTCCTGCCTCTCCGCCTCTCCGGTGTTGTGGGGCAGGCTGGCATTATCGTTGGCAAAAACCTGGCTAAAAGCCATCAGGCAAATGCAAAAAGCAAAGTGTATTTTATTCATGTGTTTGATAAGTTGGTTATTTTCCTAAATATAATAATGACTGGTAATAAAATGTTACTTTTTATTGCAAATAGTATAATGAGAATATAAATGGTAATAGGCGAGTACAAGGCAAAAAAAAGACTACTCAATTATGAGTAGTCTTTTTTATTATTTTAAATATTCTCCTAAAAATGTTTGCAAATTGCAAACCCTAATATCCCTGTTGATCATATAATCATCTGTTTTGGGTGTAATTATAAAGTTGTTTTTTGTGCCAATATCTTCAATAGATTGCCATAAACCTTTAGTTACCTTAGGGCTTGAGGTGTATTTAATTTCAATTCCAAAATGTGGTATGCCGGATCTGGTAAGCACCAAATCAAGCTCCGATCCTTGATGGGTGCGATAAAAAAATGGTTCATACCCTTCTGGAAGCAACTGACAAATTTGTTCTACAACATAACCTTCCCAAGAATAGCCCAAAATCGGGTTTCCCTCAAGGGCATTAAAATCAGCAATACCGAGCAAATGGTGCAAAATGCCCGAGTCTCTAATATAAATCTTGGGCGACTTCACCAGTCTTTTTTTTATATTAACATAATAGGGCTGTAATTGCCGGATTAAAAAAGCTTCCTCCAAAAATGAAATGTATCTCTTAATAGAAGTACTTGTTAACTCCAATGATTTCCCTAAAGTGGCCATATTTAATAGGTTTCCATTCAAGTGAGCCAGCATAGTCCAAAGTTTTTTAATAACAATCCTGTTAATATCTAAACCCAACATTGGTAAATCTCGCTCTACATAGGTTTGGATAAAATTCTTTAACCATTTACGCCTGGCAGATGGATTTGCAGCTAAAAATGCGTCCGGAAACCCACCTGCAAGCCAGTGATATTCCTGGCTATTAACAGCGTTTACTTCCGTTATATTAAAGGGAGTAAGCTCTTCATAAACTATTCTGCCCGCCAAAGATTCTGATGAGTTTCTAATTAAATGTGGTGAAGCCGAACCTAAAATTAAAAATCTTCCCGGAATCCGGTTTTTATCTATCATTGAGCGTAGTGTAGGAAACAGTTCCGGGTTTCTCTGAATTTCGTCGAGAATAACACACTTGCTTTCATTACTTTCAAAAAACAATATAGGGTCTGCTAATTTTGCAGCATCGCTTTCGTTTTCAAGATCAATATAAACTATTTCTTTATTAATTTTTTCCGATAAATATCTGGCTAATGTTGTTTTGCCTACCTGTCGAGGTCCCACAATAGCTAAAACGGGGAAGTAACTAAGTGTTTCTAATAAGTCATTGATTTTTAATCTATTAATCATAAACAAATATACAATTTACCATGAAAAACTCAAATCACATTTGAGTTTTTCATGGTAAATTATTGCTTTAGTAACTTGGACTAGCTTAGCCTGCTACATTATCGCTCTTTTTGTTTAGGGTAATCCTTTAACTGTAGATCAAAAGTTTACTAATTGCTGTATTGTAAAAAAAACATGCAATAAGCAACATACAAAAGGCAAGCAAGTTCAGCACAGCCAGACGTGGCAATCTCAATATTCAGAGGCATTGCAACTAATGAGATTGCTTCAGTCGTGCCTCCTTCGCAATGACGCAAAAAAATACCGTGATAGTCCCCGGACCTGCTGCGGTAGGCAGGCCTGTTCCGGGGTCTGTCGGCAATTTGAAAAATCTTTTCTTATGGCAGGCAGGGATCTGGGAATTAACTGGTATTTTTTGACGTTATTGACAACCTGCCTATGCAAGCAGGTGTGATTTCCATCTCTTTATAAGTTTCATTAAT
>VAPM010035583.1_pt1 | contig 12665 bp, 6 predicted proteins | sample 3395091 | NCBI WGS metagenome assembly VAPM01 (sample SAMN08290445, study PRJNA428436) | hydrothermal vent metagenome | isolation source: Deep-sea hydrothermal vent chimney 3 | place: Pacific Ocean: Juan De Fuca Ridge | reverse complement strand
CGCATGGAGACTGCCGCCAATCCTGACCAGGCACAAACCTTGGTGGAGGTGCTGGAATGGCATGTCCACGCCCATTCGCAACACCCCCATATCCAGTTTTATACCGATGAAGGTGACGGAGAGCTGATCAATTACCAACGCCTCTATGATGGTGCCCGGGCCGTGGCGGGTAGCCTCCAGCGGCAGGGGTTGCAAGCGGGTGAGCCCGTGGCCATTATGTTGCCCACTGGCAGCGAATACTTTGATACCTTTTTCGGCATCCTGCTGGCCGGCGGTATTCCCGTTCCCATCTATCCCCCGACTCGCCCCAGTCAACTGGAAGACCATTTGCGTCGCCACACCGGTATTTTGGACAACTGTCGGGCGGTTACCCTGATTACCGTCAGCAAGGCCAAACAGGTGGCATGGCTACTGAAAGCACAGCTGGAAACCTTGCGCCACATCGTCACCGTGGACGAGCTGCTGGCCGTGGGTGGAGACTACCAACGACCCGTCATATCTCCTCACGATACGGCGTTTTTACAATACACCTCGGGTAGCACCGGCAATCCCAAAGGGGTGGTGCTGACGCACGCCAATCTACTGGCCAACATCCGCGTCATGGGAGAAAGGGTACACGCCAACTCCAGCGACGTGTTTGTCAGCTGGTTACCTCTTTATCATGACATGGGGCTCATCGGCGCCTGGTTGGGTAGCCTGTACTACGCCGCCCTGTTGGTCATCATGTCGCCCCTTGCCTTTCTCGCCCGACCCCAGCGCTGGCTTCAGGCTATACATCGTTACCACGGTACCCTTTCCGCAGCCCCTAATTTTGGTTATGAATTGTGTCTGAGCCGTTTAGCAGATAGCGATCTGGAAGGACTCGATCTCAGTTCCTGGCGCGCCGCATTCAATGGTGCGGAGGCCGTGAGCCCCGAGACGGTGATTCAATTTCCCCAGCGCTTTGCTCAATTTGGATTTCCTGCCAATGCCATGATGCCCGTTTATGGGCTCGCCGAATGCAGCGTCGGGCTGGCCTTTCCGCCCATTGGACAGGGAGTGCGCATCGATCGCATTCAACGCCAGGCCTTTGCGCAAACGGGTGAAGCCATTCCAGCCGCAGACGATGAAGCAAATGCCTTGCGTTTTGTCGCCTGTGGGCAGGTGTTGGCCGGGCATGAAATGCGCATCGTCGATACCCTGAGCAATGAACTGCCCGACCGCCAGGAAGGGCGTCTCCAGTTTCGCGGCCCTTCCACCACCAGCGGTTATTTACACAACCGAGAGGCCACGCAAAAGCTGTTCGACGGTGATTGGCTTGACTCAGGGGATCTTGCCTATGTCAGTGAAGGCGATCTGTATGTCACGGGCCGCACCAAGGACATTATCATTCGCGCCGGGCGTAATCTCTATCCCCACGAATTGGAAGAAGCCATCGGCGATATCCCAAATATTCGTAAAGGTCGCGTCGCCGTGTTCGGCGCCACCGATCCCAATACCGGCACCGAGCGTCTAGTAGTGTTGGCGGAAACACGCAAAAAAGATGCCGCCGAACTCAACCAACTCCGCCAACAGATCAACCATATCGCCAGTGAGCTCATCGGTGGGCCTGCAGACGATATTGTATTGGCCCGGCCCAATACTGTGCTCAAAACCTCCAGCGGCAAGATACGGCGATCCGCTTGTCGCGAGCTTTACGAAAGTGGCCTTCTTGGCAAAACACGGGCACCAGTCTGGCAGCAAATCAGCCGCCTTCTGCTGACCAGTGTCACCCCGCAATTGCGGCGTTTTCGGCGTACCTTAAAGACTGGGCTTTGGGCGATTTATGCCAAGACCGTCTTCTGGTTCTTGGCGCCACTGACTTGGCTTGGTGTGGTTTGCTCTCCCTCATCGACGCTACGTTGGTGGTTGATGCGCGTGGCTACACGATTATTGGCCAATATCACACGCACCCCATTTAGGCTTGAAGGTCTTGAGAAACTACCCGATAAAAAACAGCCCTGCATCTTCGTGGCCAACCATGCCAGCTATCTGGATGGGCCTTTGCTTATTGCCGCCCTGGATCGTCCCTTTTCCTTTGTTGCGAAAGTAGAACTGGCCAAACAGGCTATTGCAGGAATATTTTTACGACGTATCGATACGGAATTTGTCGAACGCTTTGATGTAAAGAAAGGCGCCGAAGATGCGTCGTATCTCTTTACCTTGGCAAAAACCGGGCGCTCCTTATTGTTCTTCCCTGAGGGCACCTTCACCCGTAATCCCGGTTTATTGCGCTTCCACCTCGGCGCCTTCTTAACTGCCGCAGAGGCAGGACTGCCCATCGTGCCTGTGGCTATCCGTGGCACACGTTCCATTTTACGCGGCGATGCCAAGCTTCCTCACCGCGGTGCCATTACTATCACGGTAGGGAATCCCATCTGGCCTCAAGCTATCGGGTCTCAAGAAAGCCGTGCAGAAAAAAAGCTGGACAACTGGACAACAGCCCTTATTTTACGCGATGAAGCACGTGCTTTTATCTTACGTCACTCTGGTGAACCGCACCTTGCTTGAACGCAATATGGCAGTTGAAGCCGTCAGAAGGCTCCGGAACAGCGGGGTTGAGGCGTGAAGAAACCGGTTTTAGAGAGTCGGTTATTCCCAAATCCGACAGACGCCTAAGGTTCTCATCGTGACTTCGCCAGACAATAAAAAAGGCCACCCTGGCGGGTAGCCTTTTTTATTGTCTGGCGGAGAAGGAGGGATTCGAACCCTCGATACGCGGTTAGCGTATACACACTTTCCAGGCGTGCTCCTTCAGCCACTCGGACACTTCTCCGGGATCTCTCAATAGGCTGCCATAGGCTGGCCGTAAAAGAGCGCGCAAGGTTAAACCAGATTGGCTCTTTGCGCAATCGTCTGGGGGGAATTTTATCTCCAGGATTTCCATTGGTTTTTCCGCCCTGCCCGAGCCTCAAGGTCATGTTCGGCCTGCCGATAGTCTATGCGATTCAAAGAACCGAGTGTGCGGGTGCATATATGAAGTTGATCGTGGGTTTCATCATCGTACTGGGCTGCGTGGCGGGTGGTTTTGTGCTGTCCCACGGCAATCTGGCGGCGTTGTGGCAGCCCTTTGAGGTGTTGATCATCTGTGGCGCGGCCTTTGGTGCCTTCGTGGTTGCGAATCCAGGGACGGTGATTAAGGGTACCTTTGCCGCCATCGGCAAAATGCTGGCGGGCTCCAAGCATAGCAAGAAGACCTACATGGAACTGCTGGGACTGATGTTTGATCTGTTCTCCAAGGCGCGCAAGGAGGGGCTGATGGCCCTGGAGGCGGATATCGACGAGCCGGAGAACAGTGAGATTTTCAAGAAATATCCGGCCATTCTGAAGAATCATCATGTGATGGAATTCATCGCCGATTACCTGCGCCTGATGGTGGGCGGCAACATGAACCCCTTCGAACTCGAAAATCTTATGGATGTGGAACTGGAAACCCATCACCACGAGGCGGAGAAAGTTCCCTCAGCCATTACCGCAGTCTCTGATGCCTTACCGGGTTTCGGTATCGTTGCGGCGGTACTGGGTATCGTTATCACCATGGCCTCTATCGGTGGCCCGGTGGAGGAACTGGGCGCCCATGTGGCCGCAGCCCTGGTGGGTACCTTTCTCGGTATCCTGTTTGCCTATGGCTTTGTCGGCCCCATGGCGAGTTCCCTCACGGCGATCAATGAAGATGAATCCAAGGCCTTCGAGTGCATCAAAGTCTGCCTGTTAGCGAGCCTAAATGGTTATGCGCCGCAGATTGCCGTGGAGTTTGGCCGCAAAACTCTGTATTCCCATCACCGCCCGGGCTTCCAGGAACTGGAGGACTTTGTCAAGGGTAAAACGGAATAAGCACCTAGGAGCCTGTCGGACTTAGGATGAATCTACTGCGGAAAACCCATTTTGGCCCATTGTTTCGATCCTTTTCGTTGAATATGTCCAATATTCGCCTCAAACGATCAAAAAAATGGACTCAAAATGGCTTTCCCTCGCGACGATTTCCTAAGTCCGACAGGCTCCTAGCACCGGCCAAGACGAGCTGACCCCATGGAAAACCAGACGATCATCGTCAAAAAGATCAAGAAGGGCGGTCATGGTCATCATGGCGGCGCCTGGAAGGTGGCGTTTGCCGATTTTGCGGTGGCCATGATGGCGTTCTTCTTGTTGCTGTGGTTGATTGCTTCCACCACCAAAGAAGAGCAGGCCGGTCTGTCGGAGTACTTTAGTCCCCCAACTCAAGGGTTTGCCGATGGTAGCGGTACCAGCGAGGACATTGTCGACATGGGCGGGGGGCAAAAGATCTCCCAGGGCGATGACTCCAAGCAGGATGCCCGTGAACCCACCGTGGATGAGATTCGAGAGGTGATCGAAGCTGAAAGAAAACAGCTGGAATCGCTGATGCAGGAACTCAAGATGGCCATCGAGAACAGCGAAGCTCTCAAGCCCTTCAAGGATCAGCTGTTGCTGGATATCACCCCCGAAGGCCTGCGTATCCAGATTGTCGACAAGGAAGGCCGCCCCATGTTCGACAGTGGTGGGGCCACCCTGAAGCCCTATTCGCGCACCATCCTGCGCGAGATCGCCAAGGTCATCAACAAGGTGCCCAACAAACTGAGCCTGACCGGGCATACCGATGCGACGAAGTTTGTCAGCCGCAAGGGCTATTCCAACTGGGAGCTGTCGGCGGATCGTGCCAATGCCTCGCGGCGTGAACTGATTGCCGGCGGCTACGATGTCGACAAGATCGCCAAGGTGGTGGGGCTGGCTTCCATCGTGCCCTTCGACAAGGAAGATCCACGCAGCCCCGTCAATCGCCGTATTGCCATTATCGTTCTGAACAAGGCCGCTGAGGAGGCACTGTTACATCCCGCGCAGACGGCGTCCGATGGTGACGAGACCCAGACATTGCTGGACAACAATGTAGGCGGTGAGGGCGGTGCACCGGTGCGGCGCTTCCGCAGTGCCATCGGTGACCTGCGAGTGCAGCAAGTGGCCGAGCGGGAGGCGCGTGAAGCGGCAGCAAAACACGAACCCGAATCAGAGTCGGCACAGGAGACCCCGTCAGCGCAGGATCACGAACTGATTCCGGTGATCAATCCGATCCCAAGCCTGCAGCCGATTGCAGAACCGCAAAAACCGATTGCAAAGCATGAGAAACCTACCCATAAGGCGAGCCCAAAGCCGGGGCTCGAAGAACCGGACTACTCCGGCATGAGTATCGCCGAACGTATCAAGGCACGAGCCGAGTGGAACAAGCGTAAGGCCGCGGCGGAGAAACGCTGACAGAATCGCAACCCAGCCGTTTCCTGTCCCGGGCCTAACCCGCTACAATTGCGCCCCATGTCTGGAAATACATTTGGCAAGCTATTTACCGTCACCTCGTTTGGCGAAAGTCACGGCCCGGCCATCGGCTGCATTGTCGACGGCTGCCCGCCCGGACTGGCCCTGAGCGAGGCCGATCTGCAGGGCGACCTGGACCGGCGCAAGCCCGGCACCTCGCGCCATACCACCCAGCGCCGCGAGGCCGATGAGGTGCAGATTCTATCCGGCGTGTTCGAGGGCAAGACCACCGGCACGCCCATCGCCCTGATTATTCACAACACGGATCAGCGCTCCAAGGATTACGGCAACATCCTCGACCGCTTCCGCCCCGGCCACGCCGACTACACCTATCAGCAGAAATACGGTGTTCGCGACTACCGCGGCGGCGGGCGTTCCTCGGCTCGCGAGACGGCCATGCGCGTGGCCGCCGGTGCCATCGCCAAGAAATACCTGGCGGAGAAGTTCGGCGCCCGCATCCGTGGTTATCTCGCCCAGCTGGGCCCCATCAAGGCCGAGCAGTTCGACTGGGACGAGGTGCCGCGCAACCCCTTCTTCTGTCCCGATGCCGCCAAGGTGGCGGAGATGGAGGCCTACATGGACGCCCTGCGCAAGGAGGGCAATTCCGTCGGTGCGCGCATCAACGTGGTGGCTAGCGGCCTGCCGCCGGGCCTGGGCGAGCCCATCTTTGACCGCCTCGACGCCGAGATCGCCCACGCCATGATGAGCATCAACGCGGTGAAGGGCGTGGAGATCGGCGCCGGCTTCGAGTCCGTGACGCAGAAGGGCACCGAGCACCGCGACGAAATCACCCCCGAGGGCTTTCTCAGCAACCACGCGGGTGGCACCCTCGGCGGCATCTCCACCGGGCAGGACATCACCGTCAGCATCGCCCTCAAGGCCACCTCCAGCCTGCGCCTGCCCGGGCGTAGTGTGAACCTGACCGGCGAGCCAGTGGAGGTGGTGACCAAGGGCCGCCACGACCCCTGCGTCGGCATCCGCGCCACGCCTATCGCCGAGGCCATGCTGGCCATCACCCTGATGGACCACTGGCTGCGCCACCGCGCGCAGAACGCCGATGTGACCAGCAGCACGCCGATCATCCCCGCCAGCCCGGGTGCCTGAGCCGGGCGGTAACGGCCGGGCAGTCCCTTACTGGCGGCTGTCCGGCTTCTACTTCTTCTATTTCGCCTCCATTGGCGCGCTGATTCCCTACTGGTCGCTGTACCTCAAATCGTTGGGCTTCGATGCCCGCGCCATCGGTACCCTGATGGCCCTGATCATGGCCACCAAGATCATCTCGCCCAACATCTGGGGCTGGGTCGCCGACCACACCGGCTACCGCATGCGTATCGTGCGCATCGGCTGCCTGCTGGGAGCGGTTGCCTTTGCCGGGGTATTTTTGGTGGAAGACTACTGGTGGCTGGCCGTGGTGATGATGGTGTTCAGTTTTTTCTGGAATGCCACCCTGCCGCAGTTCGAGGCCACCACGCTCAATCATCTCGGACGGGACAGCCACCGCTACAGCGGCATCCGCCTGTGGGGCTCCATCGGCTTCATCGTCGCCGTGGCGGCCCTCGGTCCGATGCTGGATACGCTGGGGGTGGGCATCCTGCCCATAGTGCTGATACTGCTGTTCGGCGGTATCTGGCTGGCCAGTCTGGCGGTGCCTGAGAGTGCCTCTGCGCATCTTCCGCTGGATCATGAACCCCTGCGCAAGGTGCTGATGCGCCCCGAGGTGGTGGCCCTGCTGGTGGTCTGTTTTCTGCTGCAAGCCAGCCATGGGCCCTATTACACCTTCTACACCATTTACATGGAGGAGCAGGGCTATTCGCGCTCGCTGATCGGTCAGCTGTGGGCGCTGGGGGTGATTGCGGAGGTCGGCGTCTTTCTCGTCATGTACCGCCTGGTGCCGCGTTTCGGCCTGCGCCGGCTGCTGCTGGCGAGCCTGTTACTCACCGCCCTGCGCTGGGTGCTGATCGGCGAATTCCCCGACGAGATGGCCGTGGTACTTCTTGCCCAGGGCCTGCATGCGGCCAGCTTTGGTATTTATCACGCGGTGGCGATACAGCTGATTCACCGCTATTTTACCGGCCGCCATCAGGGCAAGGGGCAGGCGCTTTACAGCAGCCTGAGCTTCGGTGCCGGTGGTGCGGTGGGCAGCTTCCTCGCCGGCCTGGCCTGGGCCAGTCTGGGCCCGCAAACCACGTACCTGCTGGCCGCGCTGGCGGCCTTGCTGGCCTTCGTAATCGCCTGGCGGTGGATTCATCCGGCGGATAACGTATCTGTAGAAGCGTGAGCCACCTTTACCGGCAGGATATCTGTGATTCCGTTCACAGCTTTGAGCATGTAGCGGGTGTCCTGAAAATTCCATCTAAAGGGAGGGCCGACCGGGACGATGAAGTGGGTGGTCTATTGAGAAACAGTAGGCCACTTCACAACAGGCTCAAGAGGAAACAAACGTGAACGAACGGCGCTATGGACCATCGATTGGCTCACATCTGGGTAAGCCCATTTACGAATTCATCCAGGAACAGGATACCCGTTATGTCTTCGACCGACTGGCGCAGTGTGACACCGAGGGTTGTCCGCTGGATCAGGTGAAAAAGAACGAGTTGTTGTTGAACCCAGGGCTGATTTACAAAAAGGCCTCCTGAGTATTTTTTACCGGCTGTGGAGGGATTTACGGCCGGCCCCTTCTTCCCCCATTCCTGTTATTTTCCGCTATATGCCTCGAAGCAATTCTCAGCTTAAGGCATGTGCCACTACAAAATACAGAATCCTCTTACTATGTAGGGTGGGCACTGCCCACCATCGCTGCTTGGGTGGAATGTCACCGGTGGGCGGTGCCCACCCTACACCAGAGAGCTGAAAATTTTCAGAGGCATACTTCGTTATGCTTGCTTGATTTTTTTCTCCGTGGCCTGTCGCACCAGTTCATCCGTTTCATCGGCCCTTAGCCAACGCCAGGGCAGGGGAATCAGTCCCGGCACCTTTCGCTGGTAATGTCGATAGGCATCTCCGTACTGATGTACCAGTTTCCTTTCTTCCAGGCGTGAACCAATAATCAGATAGGCCGTCGCGAGGGCGTAAAAGACGCTTTGGTTGAGATATTGGTCCCGGCTCCAGATGATCAGCAGAGCAAAGAAGTACCAGGGATGGCGGACGAAGCGGTGGAATGAAGAGATGTGCAGCGCCCCGGATCTTCCGCCTGTTGCCGGCGCTCACGCCACTGACGAAGGCCGATAAAGACCGACATGTCGTAGGCCCTGGTCGCCCAGATGAAACCGGCAAAGGCGAGAACCGACAGGGCCATCGTCAGCCAGTGCCACGGCCCCTGCCAGGCCCAAAGTAAGGGGCCGGGATCCCGGTGTACCAGCCACAGCAGCGGCAGCAGTAAAATGATCGACAGGGCGTTGAACAGCAGCCGGTAGGTGGGCAGGGCGGCGGGAAAGCGCTGTTGCACAAAACCCTTCACCCGCAGTGAGGCCAACAGGGAATGCAGGATGAAGTAGGCCACACTGCCGATGGCGAGGGGGATCAGGGTCTCGTTTATAGTGTCTAGCATAGGCGTTACATTAGCAGATCGTGCCTGGTTATCCGCGGCGGGTGTGTCGTCTACACTAACAGTGTGTCAGACCCGAACGGCGCTGACTTAAGCGCGTAGGTTGGGCAAAGGAGCGTAGCGACGTGCCCAACGGAATGTATGGAGATGTTGGGCACGCTACGCTTTGCCCAACCTACCTGGCTGATAAAAAGTCACTGATGAAAGCTGCCTCCCGGAGATGAACAATGAGTGATGAACGTTTAGTGGGCATGACGGTTGATGGCAATGAAGCCGCGGCCTACATCGCACACCAGCTCAATGAAATCATCGCCATCTATCCGATTACGCCGGCCTCGCCGATGGGCGAACATGCCGATGAGTGGTCGGCGGCCGGGCGGCCCAATCTGTGGGGCGCGGTGCCCGAGGTCATCGAGATGCAGAGCGAGGCCGGGGCCGCGGGCGCCGTGCATGGTGCCCTGCAGGCCGGCGCCCTGACCACCACCTTCACGGCCTCGCAGGGCCTGATGCTGATGCTGCCGAACATGTACAAGATCGCCGGTGAGCTGACGCCCACGGTGTTTCATGTGGCCTCGCGTACCGTCGCCTCGCACGCCCTGTCCATCTTCGGTGATCATAGTGACGTGATGGCGGCACGCACCACCGGCTTTGCCTTGCTGGCATCCAGCTCGGTGCAGGAGGTGATGGATTTCGCCTTGATTGCCCAGGTCGCCACCCTGCTAGGGCGCATCCCCGTGCTGCATTTTTTCGATGGTTTTCGCACCTCGCATGAAATCAGCAAGATCGAGCCGCTGCCGGTGGAGGTGCTGCGGGAACTGGTTCCCATGGACTGCATCCAGGCGCACCGCGCCCGCGCGTTGTCGCCGCAACATCCGGTGCTGCGCGGCAGCTCGCAGAACCCCGATGTCTTTTTTCAGGCACGGGAAGCGGTCAATCTCTATTACGATGACTTTCCGCATATCGTCGCGGCCACTTTGCAGCGCTTCGCTGACCTGACGGGCCGGCACTATCACCTGTTCGACTATGTTGGACATCCCGACGCGGAGCGGGTGCTGGTGATGATGGGGTCGGGTAGTGAAACGGCCCATGAGACGGTGAGGAATCTGAAGGGCCGGGGGGAAAAGGTCGGCTTGGTGAAGGTGCGTCTGTTCCGTCCTTTTTCGGCACAGGCCCTGCTGGAGGTCTTGCCTGTCACGGTTCGGCGCATTGCGGTGCTGGATCGTTGCAAGGAACCGGGCGCCGATGGCGAACCCCTGTACAAGGACGTGCAGACTGCCGTGGCGCGACATGCCGAAACATTCCCCCGGCGCGTAACGGTAACGGGTGGGCGTTATGGCCTGGCCTCGAAGGAATTCACCCCGGGCATGGTCAAGGCCGTGTTGGATGAGCTGAAAAAGGCTGAGCCGCAGCATCCGTTCACCATCGGCATCACCGATGATGTCACCCACCTGAGCCTGAATTGGGACGAGCAATTCCGCACCGATGTGCATCTGCAAACCTACCAGGCCGTGTTCTATGGCCTGGGTTCCGACGGCACCGTCAGCGCCAACAAGAACAGCATCACGATTATCGGCGAGCAGACGGACCTGCATGCGCAGGGCTATTTCGTCTACGACTCACGCAAGGCCGGGGCGGTTACCATTTCCCACCTGCGTTTTGGCCCCAACCCCATTCATGCCGCCTATCTGATTGAAGATGACGACGCCAACTTCGTCGCCTGTCATCAATCCTCTTTTCTACAGCGCTATCCGATGCTGGACAAGGCCGCCGAGGGGGGCATCTTCCTGCTCAACACCGCCACCCCGGCGGATCGCGTCTGGGACCAGCTGCCGGCCGCGATGCAACGTCAGATCATCGAAAAGAATCTCAGATTTCATGCCATCGACGCCTACCGTATTGCAGAGTCCAACGGCCTCGGGCGGCGCATCAATACGGTGATGCAGGCCTGTTTCTTCGCCCTGTCCGAGATCCTGCCGCGCGAGCAGGCCATTGCCGCCATCAAGCAGGGCATCGAAAAAAGCTACCATCGCGCCGGACAAAAGATCATCGGGGCCAACTTCCGTGCCGTGGACGAGACCCTGGCATCACTGTATGCCATTGCCGTGCCCGACGAGCCGCCCACGCAAACGGCGGGCGACGGCCACGGGCCGGCGGCCGATCTTCCCGAGTTCGTGCGCACGGTCACCCTGCCCTTGCTCCGCGAGGAGGGCGACCGGCTGCCCGTTAGCGCGTTACCCAACGATGGCACCTTTCCCGTCGGCACCGCCGCTTTCGAGAAGCGCAATCTGGCGCCGGAGATTCCCGTTTGGGAGCCGGAGATCTGCACCCAGTGCGGCAAATGTCCCTTCGTCTGCCCGCATGCGGCGATTCGCAGCAAGGTGTTTCCACCCGAGTGGCTGGAACGCGCGCCGGCCGATTTCCTCGCCGCCCCGGTGCGCGGCAAGGACTACCCCGAAGGCTGGTACATGAGCTATCAGGTGGCGCCGGAGGACTGCACCGGCTGTACCCTGTGCGTGGACATCTGCCCGATCCACGACAAGCAGCGGCCCGGGCGAAAGGCGCTCAACATGGACTCGCACGCCAAGCGGGTGGCACGCGAGCGGGAAAACTGGGACTTCTTCCTTCAGCTGCCGGAATACGACCGTACCCGGGTCAAGGCGACGACCATCCCCCAATCCATGCATCTCCAGCCCCTGTTCGAATTCTCCAGCGCCTGCGTGGGCTGTGGCGAAACGTCCTATATCCGGCTTGCTACGCAATTGTTCGGGGATCGTATGATCGTCGCCAACGCCACCGGCTGCTCCTCCATCTATGGCGGCAACCTGCCCGTCACGCCGTGGACCAAGACGCGCGAGGGCCGCGGCCCGGCCTGGAACAACTCCCTGTTTGAAGACAATGCCGAATTTGGTTTCGGCATCCGTGCCGCGGTGGATCAGAAGCGTACCCACGCCGTCGCATTGCTGAAACGTCTGGTGCCGGTGGTGGGGGAAGCGCTGGTCGGGGCGATCCTGCAGGCCGACGAAGGCAGCGAGGCGGGTATCTTCGAGCAGCGCGAACGCGTGGCGCAGGTAATGGCCAAACTGGAAAAAGAGATCACGCCGGCGGCGCGCGAGTTGCAGGAACTGTCTGAATACCTGTGCCGCAAGAGCGTGTGGATCATCGGCGGTGACGGCTGGGCCTACGACATCGGCTTCGGTGGCCTCGATCATGTGCTGGCCTCGGGGCGCGACGTCAATGTGCTGGTGCTGGACACCGAGGTCTATTCCAATACCGGCGGTCAGACCTCCAAGGCCACACCGCGTGGTGCAGTGGCCAAGTTCTCCAGCGCCGGCAAGGCGACGGCGAAGAAGGACCTGGCGCGCTTCGCCATCGACTACGGCAATGTCTACGTGGCGCAGGTGGCCTATGGCGCCAAGGACGTGCACACCCTGCGCGCCTTTTTGGAAGCGGAGTCGTATCCGGGGCCGTCGCTGATCATCGCTTATTCACCCTGCATCGCCCACGGCGTTGATCTGGCGCACAACCATCGCCAGCAACAGTTGGCCGTCAACTGTGGTCACTGGCCGCTGTTTCGTTTCGATCCGCGCCGAGCGGAGGAGGGCCGGAACCCCTTCAGACTGGATTCCAAGCCACCCTCCATCCCATTCCGCGACTATGCCGTGACCGAGAGCCGCTTCGCCGCCCTGATGCGCAGCCAGCCGGAGCGAGCCGAAGAGTTGCTGCGGCTGTCGCAAGAGGACGTGGAGCGGGAGTTTCGCCATTACCAACATCTGGCGGAGGG
>VAPM010881287.1_pt1 | contig 12667 bp, 10 predicted proteins | sample 3395091 | NCBI WGS metagenome assembly VAPM01 (sample SAMN08290445, study PRJNA428436) | hydrothermal vent metagenome | isolation source: Deep-sea hydrothermal vent chimney 3 | place: Pacific Ocean: Juan De Fuca Ridge | reverse complement strand
GCCATTAATGCTTCAGTAAGATGGCCTCCACCAGCACCCAGCACAATCACCTTTTTAATCTTGTTATCTCTCATCACATTTTATACTGCTCAAGCACGTCTAAAATTTGTTTTTTCGTGTTTTCAATAGAATCGTTATTGTTGATCACAAACCAGCCTTCCTGTAATGCCATGCGTCTATAAGTTGAAATCTTTTCCTGCATCTTATAATCATGCTCAAGCTCAGTTCGTGAACCAATTATTTTTTCATAATCCCTGTCTATAAACAGCACAAGTGACTTCTTTCTCACCTGGTGTAAAAACAAAGCGGACAGCCATTTATAAATAAAATCATATCTACCAGTATCAACAATCACATCGACCAATGTGTCCCATGGACTGCGTTCGCAAACCAGGCAATCAACCGTCGGTATTTTTCTTGTTATCTTGAAATATGCAGCAATATTGGTATCTATTGCCTGCAGTAGCGCAAACACTTCACGATAAATAAACAATTTTTCAAAATCATGAAAGCCATATTTTATTCCATCGATGCATGAGCGGTGATTATGTCCGGTTAGCCGCGTCATCGCTAAAAGCGGTTTAGACAGATAATTATTAAACCTGGTCCAGACACTCTCTACCTTATAATTCTGTTCATCAAGAGTTCCCACCAGCCAGTTAGTCAGACTGGTCTTGCCTGAACCATCGACACCAGCAATACATATCAGGCCGGGTATTTTATCTTTTTTAGCTGGCATCAATCTTTTCTAACCATTTTTCATACATCGTGTTCCAGCCGTACATTCTAGCAGATTCTGTTATACAGCCCTTTTCGAACTGATTAACTTTTTTACGGTTATCGTAGACATCTTTAATGGCGCTTGCCAATGAAGCACATGATCCCTGCTTAACGATGACACCCGCTTTACCGACCGTAGAGGGCAAGCCATCAATATCTGTTGTTATTACAGGTGTCCCACAGGCTATCACCTCCATGACGGACACGGGGAGCTCAGAAGGTACCAACACAAATGGCAGAACCACGATGTCTGCCTTATTTATATAGGCAATCATTTCGTTTCTGTCCATCCACCCACCCTGCAAGCTGGTTTTATCCTTTATCTCAAGAGACTCAAGCTTTGTCGAAATTTCATATAACTGATGATCCGACGCGCCTCTGGCGAGGATTGTTAGTGAAATATCAAGATTTGAAACAGTCCTGTAAGTTTTTAGACAGATACCAAAGCCTCTGATATCTGAAGCGGTGCCCAGATAGAGAAGCCTGAGAGTTGAGGTTTCAGCTTTTGCGGTTTGTACAGGTTTCCATACACTCAGATCAATTCCTGGCGGCACTGAATGTATCGCAATGCCATCGCCAACAAGGTTTAACAGCCTGTCCCTGCCACTTTCTGACTGACATATTACACAGGAATAGTTTTTCTTTAATTTAGACTTCCATATAAAACCGGGCACCAGCAAATGTCTGAAATAGGATTTCAGTTCGACTGGTTTCACATGAGGGACAGCCCTGAGCAATTCCATGAAACTATAAAACGGATAGGATGAAAATGCGATTTTCCGGGCATCTTTATAGCGGCTTACCCAGCCACCTGTAGCCAGGTTCAGAGGCGTTACCAGAGTAACAAGCAAATCAGGTTCCAGCTTGTCAACAACAGAGTAAATCTCCGTTTTATTACTACCACGAAGAGAACTTACAACATGCGTATTTAACTGGTGAGATTTTGCGCCGTCCTGAGTATCGGTAACAATATGAACATCGTGGCCATCAGCATCCATACGACTGGCAACTTCATAGATAGTCAACCACGGCTGTAATGGTAACTTTTCCTGCACAAAATTATAAATACAAAAGACGACTTTCAAGATATATCCAGGATAACTTTAGTGAACAGAGCTTATGATCCACGATGCTGTTTTCCGTATCATGACATCTTCTGTAAAATTTTCCAGAAAACGCTGCCTGGCAGCAGATGCCAACACCATCGCTTCATCTTTATTTTCGATGAGCTCATTAATAGCAGCTTCAAGCTGCTCTGCATCTTTTGAAGCAACGATTAACCCCTCTTTATTGTTTCTAACTGATTCCGTATTACCGCCAACATCAGTAGCAACAATCGGCTTTTCAGCACGCATAGCTTCAAGCAATCCGATAGAGTGATATTCAGCTAACGATGGCAACACAAATATATCGATCGCTGACAGGCAATCTGGAATATCATCTCTAAAACCGGCGAATATAACTTTTTCACCTATCTTGAGTTCTTTACATTTTTTTTGTAAATATTGCTCGATCGTACCGGTGCCGATTATTACCAACTTAATATTATTGTGCTTTTTGGCAAGTTCAGCAAATGCAAGCACCAGATACTCCAGCCCCTTAACCGGATCGATCCTGGAAGCAATACCCAAAAGTATTTCATTTTCCTCGATATTAAATATATCTCTATACTTCGCACGTACCGTTGAATCAGTAGAGTAATCACTGATACCGTTATGTATCACTTTAATCTTATCTTCTGGAATGTTCCTGGCAAGCAAATACGTTTTACAATGTTCTGCAACCGCGACGGCTGAAACAGCAACCTTACGAACATAAAACTCTGTAAAACGATTGTAGATATAACCTGGCAAATAACGCATAGGCGTCGTTGCATGATAAAGACCATGGTACGAACAGATAATCTTTGGCTGTTTACTTATAAATAACCTGGCGATCAGGGTAATAAAATGGCCATTGAAACCATGTGACATAAAACAGTCTGGCTGCCATGAATTAATGACATTTTTCAGTTCGCCGTACCACTTCATATCAAAAGCAGATTCTCTCCACACGATAACCCTGTCCTTCAGGCTTTCCATCGTTTGAATATCAACCTGCCTGCTTCTGGAAACGATACAGATCGTTTTCATTTCGATATTTTCATACTCACCCACATGGTCAATAATAGAGGAATACTTGCCCACACCGCCGATTGAGTAACCCCAATGAATACTTAAAAGTTTTATCATAATTCGTATGCGGGAAACATTTATGTTTTGGGGTTTTGCGGAGAGTCACAGTGACCAAAATCTCCCATAGTCAGCGTTCTTTCTATATTATCGGGATATGTATCATCAAGACGCACATCACGTTTTATAAGAAATAGCGGCTTTTCATCCGAGCGCATTTTCAAAAGAAAATCAATATCATCAGCTAAAAATATGTCTGTGGGCTGTCGTAACAAAAACGCTATAAAACGCTCCCTCATCATGATCAAATTGGCGTGCAGGGCATTCAGAAACCCTGATGCTCTTAGAAACCTTATATCCAGGTCGCTTCTTTCATGCCATTGTTTCCTTGAAACACTCCCGTACAAAGCCATACCAGTAATTGATTTATTTTCCCTTAGTCTATTAGCCATATCTTTAAGGTACTTATAAGTTTGTTCCATACCCCGATTTTTAAGGTTCGGGAAAGCAAACATCACAATCGACCAGAAGAGATTGTTTGTTATCCAGTTAAAAGTATGCACAATGATAAAACTTACTACAGAGATACTTGCAATACTCATTGTGTGCCGACCGAACCAATACAATAATACGCCGACCAGCAAGAATTCACTTACTTCAGTAAAAAACTTGAAAAACATCTCGCTTCTGTCCATATACAGAAATCCCTGATGAATCCAATTTTTAATCAGAGTCTGCAGTTTCGGTAAACCACCTGGAGTTGCTTTTTTCTTCGCCTTAAGACGCTCGCTTTTTTCTACTTCTGATTCCATTTTACCGCACTACTGTTTTCAATTTTTGCAGTTCATTTGCATTATGATTTATATAATTCATGTGCACACTAAAAACTAGCTATTATAACGCATGCTGTAGAATTCCCAGTATAGACAGAGGCGATATTCTTTGCTGATATACCTACTCCGGAAACACAGAAGGCATAACCTAGTCATAATCAAGCTGACTTTGCGATACTAACCCAAGCTGAACAAATAATTTATTATAGCTTTTGACCGCCGCCTGGACAGAATGATTATCTCGCACGTAACAAGCAGTATTATCACTTAACATTGACCATTTTAATCGGTCGTTAAGTATTGATTGTATATCTTCGATAAGTTGCTGACGTGTACCTGAAACCATCCCCAAATCATACTTTTTAATCACACCATCCGGATCGACGTGCATACTTACGACTGGTACTTTACACTGCCACGCCTGTAGAAACGTATTAGGAAATCCTTCACTCAGTGATGTACTCACAAACAATCGAGCATTCCGATATTCTTTATTTATTATCTGGAATGGTACAAAGCCGAGAAATGTAAGATTTTTAAGCTCCTTTGCCTGCTCACTTATAGATTTGTCATATGCCTTTTCATTACTTGAGGCCATAATCATCCTGAACTGAATAGATGGTAGCGAGCGCACCACATTCAGAAACTCTTCAGGCTGTTTTCGATGAGATGAATTTCCAACCCACAATACATAATCAGATTTTTCACCTACATACTCATCCTTCTCATCCTGCAGTGTTACGACATTAGGAATAACTGTTGCTTCTTTGCCAAACGATGAGAGAAAGTTCCGTTGTTGACTCTCAGTCTGGGCAACGACAGCATCTACTAATGCAAGACCTGTTCGGTAAAACAAATAAGATGGCAAACGATCTGCAGAACGAGCACCTTCCCTTGTGGAATCCACATCCCGTTGCCCGACATATATAACCTTACGGCGTCGCAAATAGGAATAACATGCGAGTGGTAGAAGAATATTTCTGGGTACCTTTATCATATACACATCTGCATTAATCTTCGCCAGGGTATGTATAAATCTTATCCAGTCAGCGGGCAGATGCAAGTTACTGCCACCCATATAACGCAACGGAACTTTGTGCAATATAAGACCTGACTCATAAACCACATCATCCTGGCCAAAGTCATCGACTATAAAATGCACCTCATAACCGCAGCCACAAAATGCGGCCCCGAGTGTTTTAAGTTGAACTTCAGCCCCCCCCGCAGATTCTGCAGCGTTCTCCTTAAATAAAGGGTAACAATGAGGACTTACAATACAAATCCTTAATGGGGACGACATGATACTGTTAACTCAAATTCATGGAAACGATACATAGTATAGGAATACTGAGAAAAAAGTGAAGCTATTTCCTTTAAACAAATCAAACAGAACATTTTGATTAAATTACTCTACAAACCACATCAGTAAATATAATCAAGATACAGATATCGGGAATAATCCTTTATTTAGATACAGTTTAATTAGATCAGTCACTTTCATATTGCTGCAGATATAAGTATTATTTACTATTATTTATAGACAGTAAAAAAATAATAACTCAAGTTCACAAACTTAAGTAAAACCATCTATCACTACCACCAAGACACTAGGTAACCATAGAAATATATGACAAAGCTTACTTTACTGATAATCAGTTGTTTACTTTGGCGCACAGCTGTAGCAATTCCACCTATTCCAGAGATACCACCTTTCCCGGTCATTAAATCAAACTACAGCTTCTATTATGTTCATAATGAGTTAGGTAAAGACTCAATAAATTATGGTACGGAAAAACACCCATGGAAAACGTTAAAATATGCCACCCAACAATTACGCGCTGGTGATACATTAATTATTCATGGGACAAGGTCGCCTTACACAGCAAACCACATCTCACCTGGATATGCGAGTAACGAAGATAAATGGATAACGATCCAGGGAGAAAACAGTGCCAGCGGTGATCGAGTAACTCTGTTGGGGAGATTAACTCTTGGACACCAACCAAACGAGCCTGCAAGTTATATACATCTAAATAATCTTATATTTAAGGGGGGTGGAGGGGGTCACAATATAAACATAAATCGTAGTTCTCACCATATAGCTTTCGAGAATATAGAAATTGACTGTCAAAGCAGTCCTAAAAATAGAAGAGCCATTTGGACAGAAAATAATGTTCATCATATCTGGTACAAGGACGTAACGATTCATCATTGTGGATACAAAAGAAATGCCCGTGCAAATCCTCCACCTCCAGACTGGAAAGTGCCTACTGATTGTGGTGGAATATGCATCAAGGGTGACAACATAAGTGAAATTGTATTTCTCAATGTAAAAGCAACTGACAATGTTGGTGACGGGATAGGTGGCGGCAGTAAAAAGGCGTATGGCAACAGCTATTTTAAAAATTGTATATCTGAGAGAAACACCGGTGACGGTTTCGATCTTGGTGGCACCCTTACAGTATTTACTAATAGCATCTCGAGGAATAACACTGGCCATCAGGGAGCTGGTTATAAAACATGGTCAAAGGAACTATGGTTTGTAAACAGCGTTGCCTATAATAATTATTCGGCAGGTGTTCTTGTAAAACCACAGCATAATGGACAGAGCCATGCATATATCCTAAATTCTACATTTGCGAATAATAATTCCATTGGCAGATACGGCGGTCAAATTTCAACTTCAAATAGACATCCGGCAACTGGCAAGCTGTTTTTCTATATATATAACAACATCTTCCTTGCATTAAACTCATCTGCGATTGTTATTAGCAATAACAACTCTCAGTTTATAAAAGAAGAAAGTCATAACTATTACTTTTCTGGTTATGATAGCACACATAAACCACACTGGACATACACACATGCTGTACATATTAGAGATGACAAAATGAAAGTTGTAGAAGGCTACTCCTTTCCAGAAATGGCAGATAAGCAAAGATGGTATAGCGATACAGGGAATGGTGCTAGAAATATTGGTGAGATCAGAACTGCTGATAAATTGGATCCTGGTTTTTTGGACCTGGTTACCGGTGACCTGCGACTTTCAAAGGACTCACTGGCTATTGATGCTGGCACCACACTGGGGATCGTTTCTGATATTGATGGCATACTTAGACCGACTGGAATTGCTCCAGATATGGGTGCGTATGAATTTACTAGCAAATAAAATTATAACGCCCTAGAATTGTACAGTGGCTTTACCGCACCACATACTAACTTCTTACATAAATACCCGACAAATATACAAACGATGAATGATGTATTACTTATCTGGACGGAAAGCAATCCGTCAACCATGGAAAAGAACCACTTTATGCTTAATGGGCTTGAAAAAAGCGACATTAAAACCTATGCACTTGGATTCTGCCATGACGCATCAAGCAGAGATTATTTTGAAAAAACATATTCAGCTGAAGCTTTATATTCGTATGAATATGGTAGTGAAGGCACTCTTAATCAAGGAAGCAATATACCCTCAAAACTGCTCAATAACTTTAAGGTTATGTTTCGGTACTCCATTAAATTATACCGACATTGCAGAAAACATACATACTTTGTCATTATTATACCGCCGCAGCCATTTGAACTAACCTTTCCAACAATAATGATTGGAAAATTACTCGGAATTAAAATAGTCCCCAATCTAATGGAATATTACCCATCTTTACCTAATTTCTATGACAAAAAAAGCCTATTGAAAAGACTATCATGGAAAATAACTTCAAAATATGCAGATGCCTTTATTGTTATAAGTAAATTTCTAAAAGAGAAATTTACTACTACAAATAAAAAGATATTCATATTGCCTGCGATATTACCAGATAACAATCTCGATCTTGAAAATAATAATATACATATTAATCAAAAATATACAGCAGACATTGACGACACATCTTCCAAGCTTATATATACGAGCAGCCAAGCGTACGATGACTTATTACAATTTTGTATGGAAGCCCTTTCAAAAATTAATCACAAAATATTCACATTAACAATAACTGGCAACTACCCGGAACATGTTAAAGAGGCATGGTTAGCAATGGCAAAGAATTACGGTCTCGACGGTAAAATAATATTTTGCGGATTTCTATCTACTACCGAATTGCATAATCTCCAGCTAAGTTCGACTGCTTTACTGATACCCCTGCTAAACAATGAGCGGCACTGCGCGAGATTTCCACAGAAGGTACTTGGCTATATGGCTTTGGGTAAACCGATAGTTACAACATATGTTGGCGAACTGGCGGAATATTTTACTGACGGGAAAACCGCAGTAATGGATACGACAGTGACACCTAACGGCTTTTCTGAGAAGATTGCATCATTATTAGATAACCCTGATAACGCAAGTGAGATAGGGTGCAACGGAAGTATGGCTGTAAAAAACACTTTTACCAATACGTTCTGGGGCGTGAAAATGAAAGAATTCCTAAGCGGAATTTAGAAAGTCACTTATAGACTTCATTGATATGAACCCTAACCAATGCTCAATAATGAGGACTTAAAAAATGCACATCGAAGAAGCTATATGGATACAAGAACAACTTGAAAATCTTCAAGATACCGATATTACCCCATTGCTTAATCTTGGGAGTTCTACACATAAATTCCGCACTGAAAGCCAACCCTTTATTGATCAATTAATTTTTGCGCCTCTAAGGGCTAGGAATCTTAAAATTATTCACAGTGATATTAAAAAAGATGAAGGCGTTGATATTGTAGGAAATATACTCGACCCAAGTTTTTCCAGGAACATAAAAGAGAATCATGTAAGACTTGTCTTATGCTCTAATATGCTCGAACATGTTTTTAATTTAAAAGATATGACTACCGCAATTAACAAACTACTACCTGAAAATGGGCTTTTAATCGTGACTGTGCCTTACAAATACCCTCTTCATATGGATCCTATCGACACAGGCTTTCGCCCTACTCCTGAAGAAATTTCTAACCTCTTTCCCAACACATATATCATGGATGAAAAAGTCGTTTACGTTGGAAAGGTTTATGATGGCATTAAAAAAAAACCATTGGAATTACCTAGAATGCTAATCAGGATTTTCCTTCCTTTTATAAGATTTCAAGGCTGGAAAACCGTAGTTAATAAACTCCTCTGGATGTTTAAAAAAAGATATGTAAGCTGTGTCCTTTTAAAGAAGAGAAGCTGATGCCATAACTTTTATAACGAAAAGCCGTTGATCCTCCACGAATTTGATTTTCATTTTTGTAAAATCTTTCAAATTCACTGAATGGGACACGCTCATACCCTACATTTTTATCACAAACTAGAATTCTTTTTGCATTGGACCATGCCTTTCAATAGGGTTTCTTATAAAGAGCATTATCTATATATTCGGATTAAGCAAAAATATTTCATTTATGCAATGCCGTGCCTTTTTCATATTTGCCCGCTCTTTAGCACTTTATATACACGATAGAAACCCTAATCGAAATTATCGAGCACTGATAAATTACAACATTTTACTGGGACGTTTCCTGCCGATTAATCGGCTTTCTACTTCCTGTTGTTTACTTGGTGCTTCCTTTGTCGAACTATGTGCTACTTCTTTAGTCGAGCTATTAAGCAATGTTGCCATTGAAACCCCGATCGTAAGCCATATCAAATCAAGCGCCCCGACAAGTGTTGTAAAAATCCATGCAAACACAACGACGTAACCACTCGCTACGACTGAAGCCCAGAGGGCACCATCTTCATCAAGTCGAACACGAAGCACATAACGGATCATTGAAAATATATAGTAGACAAAGAATCCAAGACCAATAACTCCGAATTCAGCCAGAACCATTAGATAAACATTATGCGGTTCTGCTCCGATGCCCATATATTTTGCTGATCCAAAGCCATTACCAAACAGCATACCAACAGGACTATCCGCATAGTCTGACAATAAGGCTGACCATATTATATTACGCCCACTAGTTACCTCTGACGCCTCATCAGAAGTCAGTTTTTCCACGCGGCCTAAGGCATTATCAAGAAGGGTCGATTCGCTATTTAAAAGCACAGCTAGCACGATTGGGATTGCCAAAGCTGCTGCGTATATTACTTTCATATCACGCAACCTATATGCCAAACCCAAAATAACAATTAGAAGAACCACCAATCCTCCTCGCGACCCTGACAAGAGCACCACAACTAGACCACCCACCATAAATATTGCCATTAAGTACCTTATATAGCGTGCTTTATGAAATCGGTAAAAATAATATTGAAATGCAATCAATATACAGGTGAGATAGGCAGTCTTATTAGGATTTCCTGTAATACCGATCAACCTTCTACGGCCTTCTTCTTCACGAACATAAGCATCAACAGCACGATTAATCTCTATACCAAATTGTGCTCCAACAATAGAGGCAATATTCAGTAGTCCAAACACCACGACCAACAACAACAGGTAACGCTCTCCTTGCTCACGAGAATCAATTAATAGAAAGGGCAATGCATAGAGTACTGCCGGCATAAATACAAACGCTTTAGCCTGACGGAAATTATCCAGAGTTGCACCCTCATAAATACCATTAAACTTGGCATAAATCAGGCTAAGTAGAGTTGCAAAAACAATGATAATTGCATATTTAATGCCAACCAAATTTTTTCCTGAGATCCTTCCTCTGGGGATTTCTGATAAAAAAAGCGTAAAACCCACAACCACAACCACAACATTCGTGAGAGTCAGACCAACAAGTACGCCTATTCTTATTGAAAATAGCGTATCTACAATGAACGCGCCCATGAGCGCAAGAAAAAGAATAGCTTTCATTAAATTTCAAACTCTGCTTGCATCTCTAATATCAATGCAACAAGAAGTATCTCCCCTTCTCCTTTCGACGTTTTATAAATCTTTCTATAAAAACCATACCCTCAAAATAAGACATAAGGCCGCATATGAAGAGATCATACCGATCTCTGATTCCTAGACTAAAACTAACATCATATTCATTTACTTGCTTAGTTAAATCATCATAATCATACCCGAAAGTCTCTACAGGATAGCGTCCAATTTCATCTAAATAGTTACGCAGAAATTTCTTTCTATATGTCGTTGAGAAAACCCGTTTCCAATTCTCTACCCTTTCCGGCATTATAGAGGTAAATTTCTTCGAACCATACTGATCACCAAGCGCCCCGACAGGAACGTCGGCAAATTTATTCAACAAGTCAGCATGAAACGGAATTTCAAGATACTCACATATTCCTTGCACGGTTGCCTCCGGGTTACGCACAAGGTTTTCATAACTAACTGCGATGCTACGGTCTCTTATTTGGTTATACCCGTCTGCCAACATCCTGGGGCCTAAGTATAGGTCAATCTTATGGCTATAGTCTCCCAAATGATTCTTATTAAATGATTCTATAACTGATGCAGCAATAGCCAATGGATTCCTAAATACAAAAATAAACTTCGCATCTGGATAAATTTTCGAAATTTCGTCAATTATAAAATAGTACCTTGGTGTTTTATCGAGCAAATACTTTTCGTTATTTTTTGCCAACCGCCCATATAGATGATCACTAAGCATACGAATTGCCTGATAATAATCACCCTCTCCTCCTGGAAGTTGCTCAAGAAGTGCCTTTGTCGCATTCCTCAAAGATATGTTACTGTATCGACTAGATGTATATTTGTTCTTAATTGCCTCTACATGCGGTAATAAGAACCATAACTCAGACTTTGTGCTAATGTCCTCGTGTGTTGATAGAATTCTTTGGAGAAGTGTTGAGCCAGAACGCGGCAATGAAATTATAAAAACTGGTCTAGTTGACATACGTTTACCTGCATAATTCGATCATTATTATGATAGCAATTCTACCCATTTTAAAGTGAGATTAGGTGTTTTTCCAAAATAAGGGTAGATAACCAACAGTTTGTCCAAACTTTCTTTTTATGAATATCAGCGCACATATATTCCAGAAGGCCATACTGATCATGCCTGCTGTTGCTGCACCAATCATTCCATAGGATGGTGTGAGTAATATATTTAAAAGCAGGTTAATTACTACTGCACCTGCCATCATATTTCTTAATGCGACCTGGTGGCCTGTCATATTCAAAAACATGCCTGTAGAGCCAGAGACAGCGTTTACGAATTGGCCAATTGTTAAGATCAATAAAGCCGGATAAGCAACGGAGAAGCTTTGTCCATACAATAGACTAATGATTGAGGAACCAAATACAACAAGACATAAAAGAATAGGGGCAGATGTCCAGAAGATAAGCTTTGCGGATTTTCTGGCCACGTGAAACAGCTCATCAATAGCACCAGAATGATAAAGCTCAGAGAATTTGGAGGCTGACATTGAGTTAATGACCTGTAGCGTAAACGCCGCCAATGTCGCAAGTGATACCGCAATCGAATAATACCCTATCTCTGCTTCAGTTCCGAAGACACCCAGCATGATAACTCCCGTTTTAGCGATGAGAAAGCTCATAGAAGTTGTCATGAGCATGGGCAAGGAAATTGATAGAATATTTTTTACCGGTAGGTCTTCAATAACTCCACCATTAACCATCCGCCTCTTGAATGCTTTCTGCATGATAATGGCGCCAACTAGTGCTGTGATCAACCAGGATATAAATAAGGCATAAATAGGTATATCCGGATCAAAGATGAAATAGGTTGCCGAAACCAATACAATCAGCTTGGATAGTTCTGGCAGCAGGTGCATGAATGCAAATACACGAGTCAGACGTAGCCCACGCACAGCGTTGGTATTTAAATCCATTAAAGATTTTGCGATGATGAAACATGCCGCCAGAGTAAACAAGCCAGCTAACTGGGGCTTGCTAAATATGGCACTAGCTATCCAATCTGCGCCAACAAACAACAAGCTACTGGTAATAAGTGATACACCGG
>VAPM010021461.1_pt1 | contig 12674 bp, 15 predicted proteins | sample 3395091 | NCBI WGS metagenome assembly VAPM01 (sample SAMN08290445, study PRJNA428436) | hydrothermal vent metagenome | isolation source: Deep-sea hydrothermal vent chimney 3 | place: Pacific Ocean: Juan De Fuca Ridge | reverse complement strand
GGAACACCTCCCGCAGAGCTCACGGCGTCCACTGGCTACCGGTTCATCCCCACGGGTGTGGGGAACACCATTGGTGTTCTTGGCGCCATCGGCACAGCGACGGTTCATCCCCACGGGTGTGGGGAACACACTTCCTGTAACCTGCTGTTACACCAACAAAATTCCAGCGCTTGAAATTGTACCAACTATTTCAGGCCGGACAAGGCCCAAAAGCGATGCACGTGTTGGATATTTTTCCGAGTTGTTAAAGAACATCCGGTGCCGGCTCCGGGGGTAAAAATGAAACGAGTTTGAGCCCGTCAAATTCGACGGGAATGCGGCGATTCTTGCCAAAGGTCACGAAGTCAAAGCCACTCTCGGTATTGGTGCTCCAGGCCATGACGGCATTGCCTTCTTCGCAACCTTGGGTCACCTGTTCCCAGATATTTTCTCGCAGACGTTTGGAGGGGGTACCGATGTAAACGCCGGCACGAATTTCCAGCAGCCACACGGCAAGCCGGCCGCGCAGCCGGGGTGGAACGTTTTCAACTACGATGACCAACATCGCCGATACTCTCCGGGTTTGGAATGGCGGGGCCGATGGCGTCTTCCGGCGGCTTTGGCGGTTCGAGTTCGCCGGCGGCGAGAACCTCTTCGATGGTGGGAATGATCTTTTTGAGGATTTTGCTTTCGCGGAAGGTGTCCCGGCAGGCGAGACGTACCTTGCGTTCCGGCTCGCGCGGATTCTTCGCAGCCACCTGAAAGGCGAGCGGGACAACGGTATCAAACTTGAACAGATCGGCAATATCGTAGACAAACGAAAGCGGCTTGCCGGTGTGAATAAAGCCGATAGCGGGTGCATAACCTGCGGCAAGAATGGCGGCTTCGGTGATGCCGTAAAGGGCCGCTGTGGCAGAGCTGAGGCAACGATTAGGAGTATCGCTTGCATCCCAGTTTTTGGGGTTGTAATCACGCCCTTTCCAGTCCACTCCGTGACGTTTGGCCAGCAGTTGATAAGTCTTCTTCACTCGCGCGCCTTCGATACCGCGCAGTTGATCGACACTGCGTCGCTGCGGTGGTGCTTCGCCAAAGCGTATCTCATACATTTTCCGAACGACCTTCAACCGGGCCTGCTCATCCAACGCCAGCTTGGCCTGATACAGCAGCCGATCCGATCGTGCCCCGCCCGGCTGCCCGGCGGCATACAGCCGCACCCCGGCCTCGCCCACCCAGACCAGCAGGGTGCCGACACGGGCGGCCAACGCGGCGGCCCGGTGAGAGACACGGGTGCCCGGCTCCAACATGATGCAGGCGACGCTGCCGACGGGGATGTGAGTACGCACGCCCTTCTTGTCCACCACGACAAAGGCGCCGTCGAGCACATCGATCTGGCCATATTCAACAAAAATCATCGATACACGCTCTTTCATGGCGATGGGTTTGAGGGGTGGCAGCACGGGATGATTCCTTTTCTGTTTGTCTATTTCTGTTCGCCTGCCAACTGGAGAATACGCTCCAGAAGATCGGGGGCCAGGTGATAACCGGAAGCCTGCAAGGTATGCAGCAAAGGCGCGACGGCCTCGATCCTCGCCTGTTGCTTCGCTTTGATAAGTACCCCGGCCGTGCCAATCACTCGCAGCCCCACCGAGGCGGCGGCCCGCCGCGCCAGTTTGTCATCCATGAGCACGGGACAGTCCAGCGTCTGCGCCAAACACATTGCCGCCTGCTCACCCGAACCCAAAGCAGGCGGCCAATCTTCAGTGGCCACCGTTTGCTCGCTGCGGATCTCCAGCAAATTGGCATCCATGGCCTGCTGGATCACCCTGGCATCCGGACGAGTGGGGACATGCAGACACTCTTTCAAGACGATTTCCGGCACGATAAGTGTGCCAAACATCTCTGGCAGCAGTGCCAACAAGTCCAGTCGCGCAAAGGCGATCAAAGGCCCCGCATCGGCAACAACCAAGCGATGCTCCGATTCAGCCAATGGCAGCCAGCTCCTCTTCCAGCTCTTCCGCCGAATAACGAACGCTGGGTATGCCCGCTTTGCCAAGCTGTTCGGTAAATTCAGCCACCGTGCAACCCGCAAATTTCGCGGCCTTGCCCAGACTCAGCACGTCCTCCTCGTAGAGTTTTAGCGCCAGGGCCACCGACACCCCAGCTTTCAGTACACTTTCATCAAAGGGAACGGCGATAAATACCGGTCGGCCATGCTTTGTCACCACGGATAATTCACCCGTCTCGGCATCCCTGATCAGCTCACCGGTGCGCTCACGCAGGTCTCTTACGGTAAAGGTATCCACAATATGCCTCCTTTAGAGTTGTGCCATCAAATGATAGCACAATTTATCGGGCCTGCCGCGAGAAGGCAACACGTCTAATTCAGGCAACACTTCTTGTATTTCTTGCCACTACCACAGGGACAGGGGTCGTTACGGCCAATTTTTTCCGACTCACGCACAAAGGTCTCATGTGTGGTCTCTGATTGCATGCGACTGTCTTCCAGCAGAAGCGCCAGGCTATGCATTCTGGCGACCGTTCCATCGACAGTCTCGAATAACAATGGAAGACTGTTCCTCAAGAAATCAGGATTTTCATTTTTCTCTAATGCCTGATCCCAGTCAGCCAGCACTTCCATGATCCCAAGGAAGGCCATGTGCTCTTCATCCAGCTCAGCAAAATCTTCGAAAGCCAAGAACTCATAGGCTTCAACCCAGGCTTCCTCGGTCAACCAATAGGCCTGTAGATAACCATCACACCAATGACTGAGTTCTTCACCGGGCGCCGATGCCTTGATGGCATAGCGATCCTTCAACGAGAAACGCTCCATGCCCAGTGCTTCACCTGTTTCATTCATGCAGGTAACCCAGGCGGTGCGAATCTGCTCATCCTCAAACCACTGCGCCGACCCCTTTGCCTCTTCGCCCAAAACCAGAAAACCAAAATCAACTTCACTGACATATTCCGGGCAGGACAGGACAGCCACCATACCCCCTTCAAACTGATGAATGTCGAAGCAGTCTTCGCTGCGTTCCGGAGAGCTGAGAAAATCATTCAGGATTGCCAGTGCTTCGTCATGGGTCATCTTTCTGTCCCTTAAAATATGCACTCTCTAAACATAGCAAAACCGCTGTCTCAGGCGCGCCGCACCAGTAGCAGGCCACAGCCGAAGGCCTTGGCGGGGCCTATGCCTTTCGTCAATGCCTGTTGGAACGACTCAGCATCCGTGACCGTCAGCAGGCCCGTAAAATCCAGGGTACTGTAACGAATCGGTTTTTTTCCGCCCTTTTTGGCGGCTCGATGTCGCTGATAACCTTCAACCCGAACTTGTCCCGGCAAAAAGGAAAAGCCGTGCCGTTCGGCACGCTTCTGCAACCATTCCATCCCGGCCTGCTGTATCAGCTCACCCAGCAGAGGCCGTTCACTCAGCGGTAATTTTTTGAAGCCGATACAGTGCTTAAGATCCATTACCACGTCATGGCGCACTTGCCCGCCCTGCGCATCACGCCGGGTGACGATGGGGTTTACACGCAGGCTGAAGGCCAGCTGTTGGCCGGGGTGAATGGTAGGATGATAAGCCTTGGTTTCAATCTGCCAGACCTTGTCGCCATGCCGTGGCTCCCGCCCGGAAAGCAGGTAGAAACGCGGAAAACCACCCACGGGTTGCTCACGCCGAAACAGGAAATCCCGCTCGGCTTCGGGGTCGGCATCAAACAAACGCCACAAGTGTTGATGTTCACGATAGGCATTGACGCAAACGTCTTTTGCCAAGCGTGTAGCATTCACACTGGTCGGGTCGATAGATACACGACTGAAATAGCTCATCCCTGCACCTCCTGTGCGGATTCTGAATAATAGAATTCATCGCGCTCGGTGAACTGCCAGCGTTTGCGGCTCAGTGGCTGATCACGGCGCGGATAAACCATGCTGGCGGACATGCCGGCGGCGGTGCCATCCAGGGCTTCCCAGTAATAGCTGACCTGATCAGACAATTCGATGTTAGATAACAGACCATCGTCAGGAAAGTTACTCGCCGCAAATGCCGACTTCAGGCTGTCCGCCTCAAGCACCTGTGGACACAAAGGCACAGCGGTCGGGCAGGACTTGCGTCCGAGATACGGCACCAGGCGGGGACTTCGCAACGCATCGGCCAAGGCCTCCAAGGTAAACAGAATCGTGCTTTCTCGTACCCACACCGCCACGGTATAGCGGCCATCCACGCGATAGTCCCGCGAGGAAAGAATGGTATTGAGTTCCGCGTTGCGTAATTCGTCGCGGCGGGTAAAGAACTTCGCCTTACCCTTGGCGGGAGGCACTTGCGCCGTGTGATAGTCACGCAGCAATTCGCCAGACGCATCGACACGCACGCCAAAACCATAACCGGCGGCCATCTCACGATGAATAGATTCCTCATCACGGCGAATACCCTTGGCCGCCGCCAGTAATCCCAGAATCGCAGACTTGGAGGGATGGCTGGCCGAGGGACGTTGTTCTCCCACGGCCACGTCGCCCCAGGAGGCCAGGGGGCCGTAGAGCTGAAACAACAAAAACTGCCTCATGACCCTACTCCGCTGTCACAACATTGATGATGCCGGCGAGACTGCCCTCACCCCCCTGCACATTCAGTTTGCTGCGCCGATCCGCGCAAGGACCGTAAGCGTTATCCATCTTCTCCACGGCGTCTTCCAGGCTGGCAATGGCACTGTTCAACATGTCTGTGCCTGCCACTGGTTTGAGGAAGGCAGCGGACAGGGAACGGGGTTGCTGGTCGCCTGTCTCGCACAGAATGTACGAAGCGCGGGCCCTTGAGGCGAAGCTGTTTTGCTTGCCGGTGGGTGAAACCGTGGCGGCGGCTTCGATCAGGGCGGCGAGCGTCTTGCCCGTCAGCTCACTATCATCGCCCAGGTTTTCAGTCAGCAAGTTCCGGTCGATGCAGACGTATTGATAAAACAGACCGGCGGCAAACTCCGTCTCGCCCATGTGGCCGGCGCCCAGGTCTTCTTCACCGCTGTTGAGGTCATCCACGGCGGTGAAGAAATCGTCTTCCACGGCCACCTTGTGCACACTGATGGCATGGGCTACCTGTGCTGCCGCCTCGGTATTGAAGGCCGGACTGGAAGCCAGCATGCGACCGAACAGGGCGATATCCGCGGCGCTGTGTTGCTTGCGCAGAAGCTTCAGCTCGTCGGCCTCCGGCCCGCTGCCGCGTTCGGCCAATGTCGTGATCAATTCGTCGATGGCGGATTCTTCTTCGGGACTGAAATGGGCCAGTTGCTCAATATCCAGCGAGTCCTTTTTCAGCTTGCCGAAGACAGCGGCCATGGCCTTGGCCCATTCGGTCGCCTTTTTTTCCGTAACACCTTTTTCGATCAGCGCTTTAAAAATCTCCTGCCCCATAGATTTTGTGCGTGTACCAATATGGTCTTTGAGTGCATTCTCAAACACCTCGGATTTGCGCCAGGCCCGCTTGAGACTCTGAGACGAAACACGCAGGCGCGGCACACCACCCATCATAGCAGTCTTGGGCCTCCCCAGGTCATCGCGATTAAGATTGGCAGGTGGATAAGAAGTCAATAAATGCAGTTGGATAAAACGACCCATGGTAATTCTCCTTGTCATACAACACTATGCTTGAGAGGCACTAAGTTTTCGACCAACCCGAAGCGATTTTATACATTTTATTTAAAAATCAGGCTTTCAATTTCACGAGGACACAATGCCTCCCTGGCGTAGTCCCCACTACTTTCTATAAAGTGCAAAAACATATAGTCAACAAGCCACAAACCATTCTCCTTCTTATATTCAATATGAAGCGATATTGGTTCTTTACTTGCCTCAATGCCATTAATGCTTAGGCAGGCTTTTTGGTTATCTATTTTTTGATAGTGAGATATTTCTTGACTAACATATTCTGAGAGATTCAATAAGAGCAAAGATTTCTCATCATTAGGGTCTACGCTCCCAAGATATCCACTTGTAAAAAATGACTCCCTATTTGAAACAATGGTGTTATTTTTTGCGGCCTGCGCTTGCTCAACATACACTTCGTACAAGTCTATTTGTTCAGTTTTTAAAGTAGAGCAACCATAAAGAAACAGACTGAAGATTACCGACATAGATAGCTTCATATTAATACCCCATAATTCTTTGCAACTCCATGTCATAAGCATGATGCCTCCCTTTCAAAGCTTTTGCTGCACGACACAAAATACCTGAACATGATGTGACTAATTTTTCAAAATCAAAACTTCCAGAAATAGCTATTTTTGCCGCTTTAATATCTATGATTGCGGTATATTTTACCCTCCCCCCTTCACCATTAGCGAATCTGACACTAACTGATTTAATATTGGCACCAATTTCATCTAATGTATCGCTAGCGCTAAAGTTTACTATTCCAACCTTACCACTTAACCTGGCATTCCCATCCTGGTCAACGGTAAGCTTGAACGGGCCTTTTTCTCGGAGTATTTTTGTGGTTAATCCTTTGTTTTTTGAATAAGCCACTTCGATTAGTTTTGCAATGGTTATTTTTAGTTCTGTACGTGTTGGATTCATTAAATTACCTTTTTCAGTAAACACTGATAACTGTATAACGCTTAATTTTCAAACGCAGGGTTATTAAGCGGATTTTTTTTCGGGGACATTTGGAAAATAGGCGAAGGCCCAGCGCTTGCGCTCGTTATCACCCCAGTAGTAAACAGACCGGGCCAGATCGAATGGATTTGCGGTTTTATCGAGCAAGCCCAGCACACGAACCAGGGCAGCAAACAAGTCCCGTCGGTCGCGCTGTAATAATCGGCGAAAACGCAGTTCACTCACAGTGGGAGAATCTCCTCCTGGCCTTTTCTCTGCCATTTGCTCTGCCAGAGTCTTGCGTGAATCAAGTTTGCGGACATGGGCCAATAATCCAGCAATGGCTGCAATTCGCATCTCCCAACCGTCCCGTTCATCTTTCATCAATGGCCGAACCCGGCGGCACAGGCGATGAAAGGCAGGTACCATCACCACTTCCTCCGGTGTTTTGCAACGGCGCAGTTGTGCACGGGCACCCTTGTCGTCTTCCAACCCTTGCCAGAATTCGATGAGTATTTCTCCCAGCGGAGCATCGGATTTGAAATTTACACTCATGCGGCTTTCTCCTTTTTGTCCGGCGCAGTTTCAGGCAAGAACAGCAACTGTTTCAGTTTTTTACCATTCAGCAATCTGTTCAGCTTTTTGTGGGCCATGGCGATGCGGCGGGGATTAGCCACCGACACATCACCTCGGGCTGCCCAGTAATCAAACAAATCCATTGCCGCCTTTTTTAATTCTCCATGCCAGGCATTCAGCACGGCAATACCATCACCACCGGACGCCAGCTCATCACGCAGCTGGTGCAGGCTGTCGAAGAAGGTATTTTCCGTGTGCTGAAAGAATGACTCGACGAGAAAGGAGGTATCCCCCTTGGCATCACCGGGCCGACTGAACCAGGCCTCTTTTACGCTACCGCGTACCTGTTTTGAGACCTCAATCGCAGCGCGGATCAGCAACTGTGCGAGGCTGACAAAGTCTTCACGAATACGCTTGTCCAGAAGATAAAGGGGATACGTCGTTTCGTACCAGCAACGCGCCTTCATGTTGTCCATGTCGTAGCCAAAGGCCCACAGACGCAGTTGCAGCCTGTCACCCGGGTTACGCTTGTTAAAGGCGGTAATCACCCGGGCGGCTTCGTTCAATTCTTCCCCGGCCACGAAGCGCAACCAGTGGCGATAACTCATGCCGCCGGGTTGTGGGTGCTGGGGCATCGGCGTGTTGTCCGTTTTGTCCAAACTGTGCGGGCTGAGTGAATGTTTCCAAGGCCCGTTGTAATTAACGCCGTAGTTCTGGGTCACGTACTGCGACACCCGCTGGCCACTTTCCACACCGCAGATATCACATTCACCTTCGCTGGTATTTTCCCAGTCCAGTCGAATACGCCGCGGCATCGCCCAGTACATTTGCAACGGATTCACATCTGCGGGATAGGTATCACGTCCGCCTTGTTTTGGGTTGCTGGTACGGGTGGGGGCCAGCCAGGGAAAAATGTCGGCATCGGCTTGTTTGTCCGCACCGTCGGTGAGCAATTCAACGTCATGTTGGCGCAGGACATTCAGCCAGACATTGCGCCACAGGGTCTCTCTCAGGCCGACATGATCTTGCGAGTCCACAATGGCCAGGGTCGTCAGTGGTCCACCACCGCGCAGCGAGGTTCGGTGCCCGGCGCCGCCACTGGGGGCATTGGTCTGCAGGGTGAACAAGGCGCTGGCGACACAGGCCGGACACAGTGCCGCTACGCCACCACGCTTGATGAAATGATCGGCATTGTTGCGCAGGGTCTGGGCACCCGGGGCCTCGATCAGCAGGGCATCAATGGGCTTGGTGTCACCATCCAGTCCAGCAAAATCCTGCATGAAACGCGGGCCGTCGCCGTTCAGATTGAAGGCGTGCTGAAGGCGCTGGAATTTCTCCTGCAAAATCTCGGGATCAGGCGCCTGTTCCAGCCAGGCCAGCCAGTCGTCATTATCCGCTTTCATTGGTGGCGCAGCCGTTTGCAGCAGGCCGATGAGGAGTTGCATCAATGCGCCATTGAAGTCTGCCCGAGGCGCGTCCAGGGCGACGATGGGATCAGTTTCGTGATTTTTGGTGATCTGCCAGGGGGCGATCATCTCCCTTGCCCCGCTGGCGCGGCGGATAGGCAGCCAGCTATCTATGATGAGATTATCCATCTACCCCTACCCCCTGAATTTTATATGTTGGGTCGTTGACTGCCTCTGCAGCATGCCATTCAAGCGCAATATAAGCACCGTCACGTAATTTGATACGCCCAGAGCACCCCCTACGCTGCATTTCTAGAATCAGCTGCTCGGGTTGCGATAAAAAATGAGCTTCCGACATTTCCAACATCACTATTCTCCTCGGCGAACCTTTTTTCAGGGTGTAGCCAAATAATAGAAGCCAGAAGACAAACAAACAAGTGTATGTGGAAATATTTAATACATTTACTACTTTTGCTTTATGTTAAAATTTTAACTTCCCCTTAGCTAAGGGGATGAACCATGTATATGGAAATATTTGGTATTCGTTCCCCACACCGTGGGGTCGTACAGGGGCTAACGCCCCTGTACCTCTTCTTCCTTCATCAAGCCCCGCTCCGGGTCGTAATAAAATGTCATCTCTGCTCCCACCTTGTTGAGCGTAATCCCCTTCCAGCCGTCATCATCAACAGCCACCAGCGGCAGCAATACCCCCCACTTCCCCTTGGCTGGGAGGCGCTCACGGCAGGCCTCAATCATTTCGCTGGTGATGCTCTCGGTCACTGCTTCGGCAACCGCCAAGTCCCGGCGTATTTGCACGGCACTGCGGGGCCAGGGGTGGTCGCTATCGTTGATCCATGGTTCCAAGCCTGTCCCGTTCCAGCGAGCGAGGTAGACGGTGGTGGTTTCCACCTCGGCCAGTCGGGTCGGGATTCTGGCTTCATCCCACCAGCGGTTTTCATCATCGCCGTTGTAACCGTTTTCTATATTCAGAGTGTTGAGCACTGCCAGGCCGCCGCCGGCACTGGCGTCTCCTTCAGCCTTCAGGGAGGCTTCACTCAAGGCAGATGGATACGCCTCAGCGTTATACACACCTTCGATCAGACGGCGGGCATCTTCAGGCATGCGGAATCCGCCCTGTTGTTTGAGCAAGTGGGCGGTGAGCCAGATCTGACCGTGGTGGAGGTAAACGTAACTCGCACCTTCTAGATTTTCTTTGAACCAAGTGGGGGTGATGTCCTCGACCGGGTCCGGTCCGTTAACCACCAGCACGGGGTCGCCACGGTCGCCACGCTGGTGGCGATGCAACCGCCCGGCGCGCTGGATGATGAGGTCGACGGGGGCGAGATCGGTGATCAATAGATCGAAGTCGAGATCCAGGGATTGCTCGACGACTTGCGTAGCAATGAGTACCTGCCCATGACGCTCATCGGCGGTGCTCTCCGGGCCAAAGCGATCAACAATACGTTTTTCGATTTTCAGCCGATCCTGCATGGCATAGCGGGCGTGGAACAGGTCGATATCCCACGTCGGGTGCAGGTGGCGCAAATGCGTGAAGGCCTCACGGGCATCAGCGACGGTGTTGCGAATCCAGCAGACACATTGCCCGGCGGCAACGGCCTTCGCCAGTCGATTTTCGACTTCTTCCGTCGAATGCATCATGTCCACCGTGACACGGCGGCGCACGCTGTCGCGGGTGGCAAGTCTCGTCTCGTCGAGCCCAGTGGCATGCACATGGGTGAGTAGTGGATAATCGTCCGTGCCGGTTTTGCTCAGTTCTCTTTTGCCCCAGCCTGCGCCATCGGCAAAGGCCTTCGTCAATTGCTGACGCTGCCTGGCGGGCAGAGTGGCCGAGAGCAGGATAGCGCTACCGCCGCTAGCAGCATGGGCCTGCAACAGGCTGCACAACAGGCGATTCATGTAGGCATCGCAGGCATGCACTTCGTCCACCACCAGCAGTTTTCCCAGCAGGCCCAACAGGCGCAGGGACTGATGCCGTGCGGGCAGGATGGCCATCAGGGCCTGATCGATGGTGCCGACGCCGACTTCGGCCAGTAGTGCCTTTTTGCGATTGTCCGCCAGCCAGCCGCTGCAGTGGCTATTGGCAGATTCGGTGTCATCGCCATAGCTTTCTGTCTTTTCTCCTGCCGTTGGTACAATCGCCTGCCGGAAGTGTGCGGAAAGGTCGCGCGCACCGTGGGCCAGCACCAACGAGGGTTTGATGTCGCCCTGAAAGAGACGCTGGTATATTTCAGCCATACGGTCATACATGGCATTGGCGGTAGCCATGGTGGGCAACCCGAAATAGATGCCCTGCGCATTGCCGGCCACCATCAAACGGTGCGCCAGCATCACGGCGGCCTCCGTCTTGCCGGCGCCAGTAACATCTTCGAGGATGAACAACTGCGGGCCGCTGTGCAGATCAAGCCGTTCGCAGTGAGCTTGCAGTGGGGTCGGCGTATCGATCTTCGATGCGAACAGCAACTTCAAACCCATTGCTCCGGCGATGGCTGCAGGCAGTAGTTCCGTGTTGGAGATGGCCGTCTCTGCCCGCTCCTTCGCCAAGGCCCAATAGATTTTCAGCGGCTGAGCCGTTTCGATAAAGGGGAAATAGTTGCGGTTAGAGCCCAGCCAGTCACACAGTACGGCAAAACCGGCCAGCCACCAGGATGCAGTTTGGCAGGTTTCGAGATCGGGCTGCGGAAATTGTGTTTCCGTCGGCAACAGCAGACGTGCAATATCGGAGCTAAAGGCACTGGCGGCCTCCGCGTCCTCCGTCTCGAAATAGTTACTGAGCCTTCCAGGCACGGCATCCCGCTGAGGCGGGGCGCCATGATGTCCGGTTACCGCCTGCATCCAGTATTCCAGTCCGGCAAAGGTGTTGCCGGCACGCAAGCCGCCGGTGCGTTGTGGAGGCAGCAAGCCAATCTGCCGAAAATGATCCCTGAGATGTTCACGCCAAAGCAGGTGCCCCAGTGCGTCATGGCGGGGCGCATCGCTGCGCGGCCATTGCCGTTGCTGCAAGGCCTTAAACAGGTCTGGCCGGAGATTCTGAAAACTGGCGGAAAACTTACCAATATCGTGCAAAGAAAGGAGGAAAGGCAGCCAACAGTCGAGGTCTGTTTCACTCAGTCCTGTCAATCTGGCCAATGACTTCCGCAGGCTGGCATGCTGTTGCAACAGGACTTGGCCAACAGCCGCTACATCCAGACAGTGATAAGGCAGCAAATGACAGGCGGCGCCCTCCTCATTTTCTTTGCTGGCCTTACCCCAGTAACGAAAATAGCCAGCAACGGTATCGGTGGTTTTTGTTGATGAGCTTTCCATAGCCTTCTTTTACCACCCCTGCCCTGTCAAAACGTGACCAGGCGAGCCCCTTTTTTCATAGACAGCCCTCCTGAGCTATTACTTACCAGAAGTTTCATCATCGCCCCCGTGCTTATAATCGCCATGCTGCTGTTGAATACGGGAAGCAATCTGAGCCTTTTCGGCGTGGATAGGCGAGCCATGGAGAGCCTCATTCAGCGCCTGCATTTCCTCCAATGCCGCAATGATGCTCTCCAAGGGAAGCGCCGCCCAGCGGCGGAGAGATTCGCGCTCAGCACCTTCCCAGGTTGCATGTCTCCAGTCGGCATTATCCTTAGATTTATCACTCATCAGTGTTGTCCCGTTAACAAAATCTTGCGTAGTGTAACCAGCCAACCTGCGTGGTATGCAGCAGGATTAGTGCCATTGGAGACATAAAATTGAATAATCTCTTCCGTCATTCCAGGCTTGACCCGGAATCCACTGGTTCCAGCAACTTTCTGGATACCGGAACAAAAAAGCTTGTGCCGGCCTTGATCCGGTATCCGGCATGACGACGGAAAGTTAACGGGACAGCACTGGTCACTCATTGATGTTTTGTAACCGGCGCAGATTTTCAATGTCGATATGGTCCTGAGGGCGGTCGGCAAGTTGCTTCATGTGAATCAAGGTGGGAATCGACACGAAGCGTACTTCAAGGCTGCCAAACAGTGGCTTGACCAAAGCATGTTGATACTCTTCTTCAAAGGAAAAGGGTTCGGTGACAAAGATATCAATGGGTGTTTCCCGGTGCTCATCACTCCAGAGTTGGAGTACTTGCATCCCCTTGTTATC
>VAPM010716353.1_pt1 | contig 12682 bp, 10 predicted proteins | sample 3395091 | NCBI WGS metagenome assembly VAPM01 (sample SAMN08290445, study PRJNA428436) | hydrothermal vent metagenome | isolation source: Deep-sea hydrothermal vent chimney 3 | place: Pacific Ocean: Juan De Fuca Ridge | reverse complement strand
TTTCATTTTTATGAAATGTTTAAAAATATTAGAAGAGAAATATCTTTGCGACAGACCATAGGTGTACTTTCGATTGGCCATTATTCATACACAAAACTGTTGCTAACTTAAAATTATTGAAATGAGCGAAAATCACGAAGGGCACAACCACTCCATGCCTGATTTGAAAAATATAAATCGAGCATTTTATATTGGCATTGGCTTAAATGCAATTTATACTGCGATTGAATTTGTTATTGGGTATTCAACCAATTCATTGGCCCTGATTGCCGATGCCAGTCATAACTTAAGCGATGTCGCAAGTCTTATTATATCATTAATAGGAATGAGGCTTGCACAAAAAGCAGCAACATACACTTATACATACGGATACAAAAAAGCCTCAATTTTAGCTTCGTTAATCAATTCTGTCCTCCTAATTTTCATTGTTGTAAAAATCTATATTGAAGGAATCGAAAGACTAGGCGCTCCAACAAATTTAGCAGGAAAGGCAATTTTTATTACGGCATTGATTGGTGTTTTTATTAATGCATTCTCGGCATTTTTGTTTTATAAAGGACAAAAACAAGACATTAATGTAAAAGGAGCATTCCTGCATTTATTGGTTGATGCGATGGTTTCTGTAAGCGTGGTTATTTCAGGAGCCATTATTTACTATACAAATTGGGGAATTGTTGACCCAATTATCAGTTTTGTCATTGGGATTGTAATTTTAATATCGACATGGGGATTATTAAAAGAAAGCTTGAGGTTGATATTAGATGGGATTCCTAAAAATATTGAATTTAATAAAATTGAAAAAATATTGGCTGATCACCCCCTGGTGCGGGGTGCTCATCACCTACATATTTGGGCGTTAAGCAGCGTCGAAAATGCCTTGACAGTTCATATTTCTTTGAAAGAGGAAATTAATTCAAAGAATTTCGTGCAAATTAAGAATGAAATTAAAGCCCGATTAAAGCATGAAAATATCCAGCATGCTACTATAGAATTGGATGACAATATTTCAAACTGTGAAGAAGTAAATTGTTGACGGCAAAAGCATTCCAATAGAAATCACCTCTCAATTTTCACCTGATTTTCGATATCATTAGTTTTTTTAAGAAACTCAGAAGGCGAGACATGCTTTAATTTTCTGAATTGAATATGGAAATTAGAAAGGTTATTATAACCACATTCAAAACATATTTCGGTGATTGACTTACGATCTTGCTCAAGAAGCAATTTGCAGGCGTATCCAATGCGAATCTCATTCAGATACCGCGAGAAAGGTTTATCAGAAACACTTTTAAAATATCTGCAAAAGGCACTTTTATTCATGCTGGCTGTTTGGGCAACCTCTTCCAGAGAGATTTGATTTTGGAAATTGTTCATTACAAAATCATAAACTTTAGCCATCCTTCTACTTGTCGGTGAGGCAGAGTTGTCTGAATTTCCAAGCGTATTCACATAACCCAAGCTCGTGATGTATGTGAAATCTTTTTCGTCTGACAATATTTTCAATATTCTCAATAACAACATCAATCTTTCAAACCCGCTTTCTATCCGGTGCATTTGGTGTAGCAAAGGTGGGACAGTCAACTTGCTCTCACCCGTGAACTGGATGCCAAGCCGAGCATTTTTCAATAACTTTTCCAGTGGTTTTAATTCTGATACTTGACCCAAGGAGTCACCCAAAAAATCAGGTTGAAAATGGACGTTTATGCTTTCGGCAGTTAGTGTTGATCCCAGTTCAAAATATTTTTGGTCATTTTGCCATTTGTGAGGAAGGTTTTTGCCGAGCAATACCAATTCTCCTTGTTCAATCGGTTGAATGCTATCTCCAATAAAACGCGTTCCGGTACTTTTGATAATATGCACCAGTTCTACTTCATTATGATAATGCCAAAGTCTCAGGAAATGAGGGAGGACATCAAACTTAATAGAAAAGGACTCGTGGAATACATTATTATTCCTTCTTATAAAATGAGGTTTCATATTAACCGTTTTTCAGTAATTGACACCAATCTATTTACTTCCTCTGGACAATATAATATCTATTTTATACTCAAGAATTATGATGTCTATTTGTACAATACTAGAATATGATTCAATTAGATTTGCGTAATGTTAGATAAGCTAATCTGCTATTGCAAATATTTTTGTACAATCGGCAAATTGTAAGGTAGCTTATTATCATTCCTAATCCATACCTTGCATAGATAAACTATAAATATTACGATATGAAACTTATTCGCTTTGGAAACGTCGGCTTAGAAAAGCCGGGCATAATTACAAATGATGAGCAATGGTTAGACGTTAGCTCTTTTGGTGAAGATTACAACCAACAATTTCTTGAAAGTGATGGTTTGGCCCGTCTGGCGTCATGGCTAAAGGACAATATGGACTCCTGTCCGAAAATTAGCAAAGATGTGCGATTGGGTTCTCCCTTGAGTAGTACTTCAAAAATTATTTGTGTGGGGCTGAATTATGCTAAACATGCTGAAGAAAGTGGTATGGCATTGCCGACGGAACCAATATTGTTCTTTAAAGCGACAACATCTCTTTCTGGCCCATTCGACAAAGTGATCATTCCCAAAGGATCGCAAAAGACAGATTGGGAAGTAGAGTTGGCCATCGTTATTGGCAAAAAAGCGAATTATGTAGAAAAAGCTGATGCCATGGACTACATCGCTGGATACGCTGTACTCAACGATGTGAGCGAAAGAGCCTATCAATTGGAGCGGGGAGGACAATGGGTAAAAGGAAAAAGCGCAGATACCTTTGCGCCATTCGGACCTGTAATAGTGACCAAAGATGAGGTAGCTGATCCTGACAATCTTAATTTATGGTTGAAATTGAATGGTAAGAAGATTCAAGACAGCAATTCCAATGATCTTATTTTTGGCATTGCACATCTGGTAAGTTACATCAGCAACTTTTTGACCTTGTTGCCGGGAGACATTATTTCAACAGGCACACCTTCGGGAGTTGGTATGGGGCACAAGCCTCCTATTTACTTAAAGCCTGGAGATGTGATGGAACTGGGCGTAGAAGGATTGGGCGTATCTCGACAAGAGGCGGTGGCTTACGAGCAATAGGTAACTCAAATTTTTAATTAAAGATTTTACACAGTAATTATGAAAAAATACAGAAGTTCAGAGTGGTTTAGTAGGTCGGGAAAAATGGGTTTTATGTATCGGTCCTGGTTGCGAAATCAGGGTGTTCCCGATCATGAATTTGATGGACGCCCTGTAATTGGGATTTGCAATACCTGGTCTGAACTTACGCCTTGCAATGCACATTTTCGTGGTTTGGCCGAGATTGTCAAAAGAGGAATATATGAGGCCGGAGGATTTCCTTTAGAATTTCCGGTGACCTCCCTTGGGGAGCCGCTCATGAAGCCAACGGCCATGATGTTTCGCAATTTGGCGGCCATGGATACCGAAGAGACCATCAGGGCCAACCCGCTAGATGGTGTAGTACTATTAACAGGTTGTGACAAAACCACGCCTTCTACCGTGATGGGCGCTGCCAGTGTCGACCTGCCTACCATCGTTATTTCTGGAGGAGCCATGCTCAATGGCAAATACCGCGGAGAAGATATTGGATCGGGAACACACGTATGGAAGTTTAGCGAAAACCATCGTGCGGGTCGCATGAGTGATCAAGAATTTGCCAATGCAGAAGGATGTATGTCGAGAAGCGATGGTGGTTGCATGACCATGGGCACAGCTTCCACAATGGCCTGTATGATAGAAGCATTGGGTATGACCTTGCCTGGAGGAGCAGCTATCCCTGCCCCGGATTCTCGTAGAAAACAGTTCTGCCACATGGCAGGAATTGAGATTGTGAAAATGGTTAAAAATGATGTTAAAATATCTGACATCATCAACCGTAAATCTATCGAAAATGCCATAATGATAAATGCCGCTGTGGGTGGATCTACCAACTTGCTGATTCACCTACAGGCAATTGCAGGCCGCTTGGGTATTCCGCTAAATATAGATGATTTTGACAAATTGGGCAGTAAGGTGCCTTTACTGTTAAACCTCATGCCATCGGGAAAATACCTCATGGAAGATTTTTATTATGCTGGTGGTTTACCCGTAATAATCAAAGAATTATTACCTCATCTACATGGTGATGCCATTACGGTAAACGGCAAAACTATTGCTGAAAACGTAAAACAAGCTGAGTGTTTTAATCAGGATGTAATATCGCCGATTGATAATCCGCTTTTGAAAGAAGCTGGCATTGTCGTTGTAAAAGGCAATCTATGCGAAAATGGTGCCGTAATCAAACCATCGGCAGCAACTCCTGCCCTAATGAAGCACAGGGGTCCGGCGGTAGTTTTTGAGGACATAGAAGATATGCACGCCAGGCTTGATGATCCCAATCTGGATGTGGATGAAAATAGTGTAATGGTGTTGAAAGGCGTAGGACCAAAAGGATACCCCGGCATGCCAGAAGTAGGAAATATGCCCTTGCCAACAAAAATTCTCAAAAAAGGCATTACAGACATGGTACGTATATCTGATGGTCGCATGAGTGGCACGGCTTATGGCACAGTATTTCTGCATGTTTCTCCGGAATCAGCCATAGGAGGAACTTTGGCACTTGTAAAGAATGGTGATATGATCGAAGTAGATGTAGCAAAGAAAAGATTGCACCTTGATGTGTCGGATGAGGAATTGGCTTTGCGATTAGAAACTTGGAAAGCACTGGACAAAAAAAGACCGCAAAACACGGAAAGAGGATATGGTAAAATTTACGTCGATCACGTGATGCAAGCTGATAAAGGAGCAGATTTAGATTTTTTAGTCGGAAAGTCTGGTTCTAAAGTAGATAGAGATGGCTTTTGATATCAATTTGTAATTCGCTTTTTAGAAAGTAAAAAGCATTAATATATCATGAAAATAAGTTATGTTCATATAGAGATCGATCACTTTGGTTTAGCCTATGGATATTCGAAATGATGCATGCCTGCAATTAAAGGGAATTAGTAAATATTTCCCTGGTGTGATTGCACTCAATCAAATGGATTTTGACCTTAATCCAGGAGAAGTTCATGCGCTTTGCGGAGAAAATGGAGCAGGGAAAAGCACCCTGATGAACATTGTTTCCGGCAACACGCAAGCCGAGGAAGGCAGCATCTATTTGAATGGAAAAGAAACCCATATACCCAATCAACAGGAAGCTCAGAAGCTTGGTATTTCCATAGTATATCAAGAGGGTAGTTTGGTGCCAAACCTTAATGTGGCAGAAAATATTTTTTCAGGGCATCAGCCACGCAACCGTTTTGGGTTAATTGATTTCGGTAATTTATTTAAACAAACCCGGACGCTGCTCAACCAACTCCAACTTAGTGATATCGATCCCAGGACCAAGTCGGAATATTTGGCACCTCCGAAACAGCAAATGGTAGAAATTGCCAAGGCACTGTCGCAAAATCCATCGATACTTATCCTGGATGAACCAACAGCTTCTATCACCGAAACAGAAACCAAGACCCTATTCAAAATCATCAAAAACTTAAAGCAAAAAGGAGTATCTATTATTTATATTTCCCATAGGATGTCAGAAATTTTTCAAATTGCTGACCGCATCACTGTTCTCAAAGATGGTAAATATCAGGGTACAAACATGGTGAAAGACATTGATATAAAAGGTGTGATCAAGATGATGGTCGGCAGGGATTTGGATGAGCAGCAATATCAATCTACCGTTCAAGATGAAATTGTCCTTGAGACAAAAAAGCTATCTGGCCAGGCCTTTAATGAGATCAGTTTCAAGCTTAGAAAAGGCGAGATCCTGGGGCTATCAGGATTGATCGGCGCAGGGAGAACAGAAGTTGCCAGGGCAATTGTTGGTGCTGACCCAAAATTATCAGGAGAATTATTAATCCGGAACAGCAAAGTTAATTTCAATCACCCTGCCGATTCTATGAAAGCCGGCATTGTTTACCTCTCCGAACATCGAAAGGAATTGGGGCTTTTCCTTCAGATGTCAGTAAAAGATAATTTACTGGTATCAAGCATGGTTTCTGCCTCGTCAAAAGGCATAGTAAATAAAAAAAAGGCGGATGAAATATCTAAAGAATATATAGACAAGTTAAATATTTCGACTCCTTCTTCTGAACAGGAAGTAACTAATTTGAGCGGAGGGAATCAGCAAAAAGTACTGCTTGGCAGGTGCTTATTACTGCAACCCGAAATTCTCATTATTGATGAACCTACACAGGGAGTTGATGTAGGCGCCAAAGTTGAGATTTATAAAATATTAAGGCAGTTGACTCAAAATGGAACTTCAATTTTACTTATTTCTTCAGAATTGCCTGAAGTTCTGACACTAAGTGACCGGATTTTGGTGATGTGTAATGGAATTCTTACAGCCGAATTTTCAAAGGAAGATGCGACTGAAGATGAAATTATTCATTATGCATCCGGCTTGAAAACAATGTATGCATGACAAATTGATGGATATGAAATTTGACATAAATAATTTAATGCGAGATAGGGTTTTTACACTCTTGGTTACCATTCTTGTGATTGTGGCAGTTGCCAGTGCGATCTGGCCCGACAAGTTTTTTACATTTAATAATCTGTCCATGGTGTTGCTTAACCTTTCGATAGAAGCGATTGTGGCTATTGGCATGATGATATTGCTCATATCCGGCGCTTTCGATCTTTCGGTGGGCTCGGTAGTCGCCTTCTCCGGTGGGCTGGCTGGTTATCTGATGTATTATTATGGTGTATTTGTTCCGGTGGCCATATTGGCAGGAATGGGTGGAGCTGTCCTGATCGGCTTGATTAATGGATATCTGGTAGCAAAGGTAGGAATTAACCCCCTGATCCAGACCTTGGCCATGATGGGCATTGTTCGGGGTTTTGCCCTGATGCTCAGTGGGGCCGGCATACAAAATTTCCCCGATTCATTCACCGCCATTGGTCAAACCAGGATATTGGGTATCCAATCACCGATTTGGTTTATGATCATACTGGTTATTGTATTCAGTATTTTGGTTTCAAGGACAGTTTTTTTTAGGAAATACTATTTCATAGGTGGCAATGAAAAAGCTGCGGAACTTTCGGGGATCAGGGTCAAGAAAATGAAAATAATTTCTTTTGTCATCATTTCTGCATTGGCTGGCTTTGCAGGTATATTGTTGGTTTCCAGATTGGGAGCAGCGATGTCCACTCTGGGCAAAGGCATGGAGTTGAGGGTAATTACGGCAGTGATCTTAGGAGGCGCCAGTTTGATGGGAGGCCAGGGAAAAATTGTAGGTGCCTTTTTGGGCGTCATATTCATGGGATTGGTAAGTAATATTATGATCATGAGCAGGGTGTCAGGTTATTGGCAAGACATTGTGCTTGGGGGTATCCTTATAATTGCCGTCTGGACAGATATCATTATCCAGAAAAGAGCAGGCATTAAATCCAAAGAAATTGTTCGTAAAATAGGTTTGAAAATTTAAAATAAAAATCATGATAAAAAATATACTGACTTTAGGACTTCTTATCATCCTTTCACAGGGATGCGATCCCGAAAAAGGAGCTAAATTTAAAACAACAGCACCAACAATAGAGGTAGATTCCAACGAAGAATATGTGATGATAACTGCGTTAGTCAACTTTCCCATGTACGTCAACCACGATCAGGCGGCCTTTATCAAATGGGGAGAAAAAACGGGCGTCAAAACATCTATTTTGGGTCCGTCAGAATGGAACATTGAAGGTCAGATTGCTACCATAGAACAAGTAATCGGCATGAACCCTGCGGGCTTGCTGATCAATGGCAGCGACCCCGCCATTGCCCAGGCCATCAACAGGGCTGTGGAAGCCGGTATTCCAACGGTGGTTTACGACTCGGATATCCCGAATAGCAAAAGGCATGCTTTTCTTGGCACCAACTGGTATCAGGTCGGACAGTTACAGGGAGAAAAAATGGTTGAACTTCTTGGTGGAAAAGGAAAAGTTGCCTGCCTGGGCGTCCTTGGCCTTGTCAATCAGGAGGCAGGTTTTCAGGGCTTGATAGATGTATTGAATAAATATCCTGATATTGAATTTATAGGAAAGTTTGATGATGCAGCCAATGTTGAGACAGCGGCTCGGATAACTTCAGATCTTATCAGCGCACATCCTGATCTCTCAGGAATTTGTGGGTTTGATGCCATGAGTGGTCCTGGAATTGGGCTTGCGATCAAAGAGGTAAATAAGATAGGAAAAATAAAAGTCACTACAGTCGATTGGGAACCCGAACATTTGAAGCTGGTTGAGGATGGAGTGATTCAATATTTAGTGGGGCAAAAAAGGGAATTGTTCACCTGGTATGGTGCTCAATTTCTATTTGATATGGTACATAAAACTAACCGGTTTAGCCTGGATGATGACAAGGCTGGAATTACTGCCATTCCTTTTGCGGTTGATGCCGGTGTGATTGAAATCACTTTAGATAACATCGATAAGTTTCGATAAAAATGCGATACATAAGCACAGGAAATTGAGGCATCAGGAAAATAAATGATGGGAAATGAGTGACAATAATTTTGAAAGATTTGTTGGACATCCTCATGGACAAATGAAAAGAGAATTTGAGTTTGATCCGGGAGGAACCGAAGAAGTCAGTCATGCGGGATTTAGCATAACGCAAAGAAATTTTGTTGCTGATCCCATTGGTGTTTTTAGAATTTTGGTCACTCATGCAGAGACAAACTTTAGCATGGAGATATATCCATCAAAAGGATTTTGTATCGGAGAAACGATCCTCAGCGGCAAGCCTTTATTTTGGGATATCCCACGCACATCCTTGCCCGATCCGGAAAGCATCGACTGGAATGAGGAAATTATGATTCAGGATCAGAAAAAAGAAGGGTTTACAGTCGTCAAAACTTTAATGGGAGGAGTAGAACTTTATGGACTGCAAAACTGGGGAATGCCTAAATTGGATTTTGTTGGTAAAACAGCGCCATTGCATGGTGAACTTTCTGTCATTCCTACAGAAAAAATTGAACTTAAAATCTCAGATAAAGGTTTTGAAATCAGAGGTGTCATTACATACCGTGATGGAAATGGTGATGAAACAGATAGCTGGTACAAAAGGGGTGTTCCGTTTTACAAGGTGGAAAAAAACATATATTTCTCTTTACGAGAAACGGCAAAGCTTTATTTCGTGGATCAGATCACCAACATAAGCAATAAGGAGCTGACACCAGACTGGGGATATCATGTGATATTGAGAGCAGAAGAAGGGGCGAAGTTTATTATTCCCAGTAGGGAAATACAAAATCGAAATTCCGGCGAACGGGTTTCTGAAGATTTCGAATTATGGAATTCGGAGAAAACAAAAATATCCCGTAAGGAAAAAAGCACCATTCATAAAAAGGCATTCGCTACTCCGGAAATATTAGGTGGAAAAGATGGAATTCAAACTTTAATAAAATACCCAGAAAATACCGGGATATCATTTGTAATTCCACCAACGCCATACCTTCAGGATTGGTTTAGCGCAGGTGGTGGACCTGAAAGCGAGGATATACTTATGGAAAACCCCAAGGATTCCCATAATGCAGCAAATGATAAATACGTATCGGTTTATGAAAAACCATGGAATGGTGTAGGGCCGGAATTTGGTTCCAGCGCATTGGATCATGATGATAATATTGATTGGGACGTTAAGGTAAAAAAATATTTGAAACCTACAGAAACGGTGGAGATTGGCATGATAGCACATATTCTGGATCGTGAACAGACCATTACTTTAGAAAAAGAGATAGAGGACTTTAATAAATCTCGTATTGAACTAACCTTAGAAATGGTATAAGCAAAATAATAAAATTCAAAAATGAAACTTAAGCTCATAAAGAACCTACCATTATTAATCATCCTCCTTTTTGGTTGCAATACCAATAAAGAGGTAAAAACGGCAGCCAATGATGGAGATGTTTTGACAAGCCAGGATGTAATAGAAAATGAGGAATACATCATGATTTCTCCGCTGGTGACCTATCCAATGTACGTAAATCACGACCAGGAGGCCTTTATTAGATGGGGGAAAAAGATGGGAGTCAAAACCACAATTCTTGGGACACCGGATTGGAATATCGCTGAGCAGATCGCCATTATCGAGCAGGTAACGGGGCAAAATCCAACCGGATTGCTTATAAATGGCACCGATCCTGCCATTGCCATTGCCATCGATAAGGCTGTGGATGCAGGCATACCGACTGTGGTCTATGATTCAGATATTCCCATGAGCAAAAGGCATACTTTTTTAGGTACGGACTGGTATGAGATGGGGAGAATTCAGGGAGAAAAAATGGTCGAACTCCTTGGCGGTAAAGGAAAAATTGCTTGTCTGGGAATATTGGGTCTCAATAATCAAGAATCAGGTTTCCGAGGAGTATTGGATGTGCTAAATAAGTATCCTGAAATGGAGATGATAGGCAATTTTAATGATGAGGCTAATGTAGAAATTTCGGCCCGAATAACTTCGGATCTTATAAGCGCTCATCCTGACCTTTCGGGGCTTTGCACATTTACACCTATGAGTGGCATGGGTGCTGCAATAGCAATCAAAGAAGCCAGAAAACCAGGGATAGTAAAACTGACGAGCGTCAATTATGAACCAGAACTCCTTGGGCTTTTTCAGGAGGGAGTTATACAATTGCTTGTGTGTCAGAAACGAGAACTTTTCACCTGGTATGGTGCCCAATTTTTATTCAACATGGCACATAAGATCAATACCCTAACTGATAATGATTTCCAGTCGGGCATTTCAAATATCCCACATAAAGTCAATACAGGATCATTTGTGGTGACCAAGGATAATATTGAGCATTTTATAAAATGAAATTGATTATGATAAATAAATGAGGAAACCGAAAATCTATAATAGAGTAGGTACCAAAATTAAATGAAAAACTAATGGGTTATTCTAAACCAAAATTCAAAGAGAAGTACGGAAATTTCATTAATGGAAAATTCGTTGACCCGATTGGAGGAGCGTATTTTGATAATACCTCACCGGTTGACAATTCGCTTATTGCAAAGTATGCAAGATCGCAAAAAGAAGATGTGGAACTGGCTGTAGATGCCGCCAATGCTGCCAAAGAGGCTTGGGGAAATACCTCAGTTACGGAGCGATCTGCCTTGTTAAACAAAGTAGCAGACATCATCGAAGAAAATCTGGAAGAGTTTGCTTTGGTTGATACTTGCGACAACGGCAAGCCTATTCGGGAAACAATTAATGCAGATGTTCCATTGGCAATTGATCATTGGCGTTACTTTGCCTCTATCATCAGAGCAGAAGAAGGTTCGGCCTCAGAGTTGGACGAAAACACCTTATCGCTGATCATCAAAGAACCGCTTGGCGTTATTGCTCAAATTATCCCATGGAACTTCCCACTACTTATGTTGTCCTGGAAGCTACCTCCTGCCTTGGCTGCCGGTAACTGTGTTATTTTGAAGCCCGCAGAGCAAACACCAGCCTCAGCAACCTTGTTGATGGAAAAAATTGCCGATTTATTCCCTCCCGGCGTTGTTAATGTTATTCACGGTTTTGGCCCAGAGGCAGGAAAACCGCTAGCGTCAAGTGCGAAAATTGACAAAGTAGCATTTACTGGAGAAACCACAACGGGGCAGTTGATTATGCAATTTGCTTCTAAAAACCTGAATCCGGTAACCATGGAATTAGGTGGTAAATCGCCAAATTTATTCTTCAATAGTGTGATGGATGAAGATGATGCTTTCCTCGACAAAGCCGTTGAAGGAGCTGTCTTGTTTGCATTTAACCAGGGTGAGGTTTGTACATGTCCTTCGAGGATTTTAGTTCAGGAAGATATTTACGACAAATTTATGGAGCTGGTCATTGCCAGAACGAAAGCAATTGTTCAGGACAATCCGTATGATTCCAATACCATGTTGGGTGCTCAGGCATCTAACGATCAGTATGAAAAAATTCTTTCGTATTTCAAAATTGGTAAAGACGAAGGTGCCAAAGTACTTACCGGTGGTGAGGCATGTAAATTAGATGGTGATTTGGCCAATGGTTTTTATATCCAGCCAACACTGCTCGAAGGGCACAACAAAATGCGTATTTTTCAAGAAGAAATCTTTGGGCCTGTAGCTTGTGTAACAAAATTTAAAGATGAAGCGGAAGCATTAGAAATTGCCAACGACACCCTTTACGGTTTGGGTGCAGGCGTATGGACACGAGATGCCCATCAACTATATCAGATTCCCAGGGCCATAAAAGCAGGTAGAGTATGGGTAAATTGTTATCATGCCTATCCGGCGCATGCTCCATTTGGAGGCTATAAAAACTCTGGATTTGGTAGAGAGAATCACTTGATGATGATGAACCATTATCGTCAGAACAAAAACATGTTGATCTCTTACGATAAGAACAAATTAGGTTTCTTTTAGTATATAAAATTATGAAAGTGCCGGTGTCAGTTTTCACCGGCCTTTCTTTTCAGAAACTCAAATGTGATGATTATGAAATTTCAAAGAGTAGCCATTACGGAAAGTGCGCAGCAACTTGTAAAAAAACTTCAATCACAACACGGTGAACTTATTTTTCATCAAAGCGGTGGTTGCTGTGATGGATCTTCACCCATGATTTTTCCCGCTGAAGATATGTATCTCGATGATAGTGACGTATTGCTCGGGCAGCTGGCAGGAATAAATTACTACATGAACCA
>VAPM010099404.1_pt1 | contig 12683 bp, 14 predicted proteins | sample 3395091 | NCBI WGS metagenome assembly VAPM01 (sample SAMN08290445, study PRJNA428436) | hydrothermal vent metagenome | isolation source: Deep-sea hydrothermal vent chimney 3 | place: Pacific Ocean: Juan De Fuca Ridge | reverse complement strand
TCAAATCCCATAAAGGTACCTAATGCGACATAGGATAATTGATAAGTTCTTATTCGATAAGAGTTATTCAGGATTATCCACCCCCCATTTTCGCTATTTATAGGGTGGTATGCACATTCGTGCGTAAATAGGCGCTAAGAAAATAGCCTATTGAATTAGTTGCAAAACTCACAAGTTTTGCGACAAAGAATCCTTGCCTCATTTTCAGTCATTTACTTGTTGCAAAAGTTAGTTGCTTTATTTTTAGAGTAATGCAATATGTTTTGCAACAAAAGGAAAACAAAATGAAAATTGGATATGCGCGTGTCTCTACGACGGAACAAAATCTGGACATACAGAAGCAAATTCTTGCCGAGACTGGATGTGAGCTGATTTTTGAAGAAAAGATATCAGGCGCAAGAAAAGACCGCCCTGAGCTGGATAAACTGTTATCTCAATTGCGCCCAAAGGACACAGTGGTCGTATGTAAACTTGATCGTCTTGCTCGTTCAACCAAGCATCTTCTAGAAATTGTGGAAAGTTTACAGGCAAAAAAAGCAGAATTCTATTCTATTGGGGAACCCTGGGCTGACACAACCACTCCCGCAGGCAAAATGATTATGACTGTCTTTGCTGGCATATCTGAATTTGAACGTGACTTAATACGTGAGCGTACTGGTGATGGACGAAAAGCAGCCGTCAAGAGAGGTGTACAGTTTGGTCGTCCTCCTAAATTCTCGTCTGAACAAAAGAAAGTGGCTCTGGGGCTAGTAGAAGAGGGTAAATCCGTAAAAGAAATCGCAAAAATATTTAATGTAAATCGATCAACAATATACCGACTACATACAAATTAATCCCTTAGCGTATATTTACGCACGAATGTGCACGGTACCCTTATATATAGGACAGTCGGCTTTCGACCCAAAGCGGACATTTAAAAAATTCTTAGTTAAAATATGGAATCTGAACACTACTGATAATTTTATCTTTTATTTATATCGCTTGCTTGTATGCGCCAATAAAAGAAATGGGGACGACAATTTAAATTAAAAAGATATGAAAATGGATAATACACGCAAATTAACACCCGCAAAGGCAGCAAACCACTTAAACAAAATAGTAGATGTATTTCATAATGTGCACGGCAGCGATAGATTTCCCGTTAATGTTGATGAGCTGGCTCTTGGTGCTGCTGATATATTTAAATGGTCAGATCCTATTACTAAAATTACAGAAGCCAATATAAAAAAATTTGAAGGGATGCTCTCATCAAACGAAAACCAATCAAAGTGGATGATCACATTCAACTCTTCTCTGTCTTCATCCGGACGGGTCAGATTTACAAAAGCACATGAACTTGGGCATTACATACTTCATCGAGAAGTAAAGCAGGAATTCATGTGTAGTAGAGAAGATATGCTAGATTGGTCGGCAGAAGAAAATATTGAGGCACAGGCAGATAAATTCTCTTCCTATCTACTGATGCCCTTAAACGACTTTAGGGAACAGGTAAATGGTCAATTGTGCCTCGATACATTTTCACACTGTGCAGACAGATACGGAGTATCATTAACCGCAGCTATATTAAAATGGCTTAGCTATACGGATAAGAAAGCGGTGCTTATAATGTCGAATGATGGTTTTATGAACTGGGCTTCATCCAGTGACCCAGCGTTTAAAGCAGGAGCGTATTTTAAAACATGTGGAAATGTAATTCCAATTCCAGAAGCAAGTTTAACCGCCAATCAAAGGGTTGCGACTAATTCGGAAGGAGTAAAACTACCTACAAAACTTTGGTTTGAACACGCAGATTCAGATTCCGATCTTCTGGAAATGAAGCTATTTTCAGAACAGTATGATTGTACCCTAACGCTGCTGATTCTCCCAAAATACGCAGACTTCTGGCCACCACGAAAAGAGTTTACTCTTTCTTAAAAGCATCCAGAATTTTACGCAATTGCTCCTTATCTTTGGATTCCAGGATCTTATAGCTGCGAAAAAATGCCTCATCCAAATGCTTTTCATCGGGGGCACGATTGTCATTTTCGAGGAAGTAATCGGTGGTTACACCGAGAGTATCCGCAATAGCTAATAGCTTTTCCGCAGATGGTCGTTGTGAATCCCGGTTCTCCAATTCCCAAAGATAACTCTTACTTAGTCCTGCCATGTTGGCCAGCTTTTCCAGCGTAAGACCATGATTCTTACGACATTTTTTTATTTTGTCGCCTAAATAGTTTGCCATTAATTACCTCCACTAAATATAGTAAATATACAACAGTTCGATATACCAAACTTTTTATTTGACAATAGCATGACTTGATGTAACAATAAAGAAAATTCGGTATTCCGTACTTTATCTACCACTTTAAGATGCGAAAGGGCAACGGTGAATAACAAAAATGGAAAGTGATTTAAAAAAAGAAAATAACCGCAATATATTTTTCATTATGGCAGCATCTCTAGTTCTTTCTGCTTTTTTCCAGTTCAAATCAACATCACTACCAAGTTTAATTGAGGCTGCAGTTATAGGAAGTGGGAGTTTAATGTTTTCTGCGGTGTTAGTTATGCTCGCAAATATCTTGCCCCAGAGCATTAAGCACAAGATGGTCTTTACTCGATTGAAAAACGAATTGCCAGCATGTCGAGTTGATAATCTATGCAGAAAGGATTCCAGAGTCGAATATGATTTAGTTAAAAACCGATGGCCAGAAGTATTTTCGGAAGATATTGATGGCGCTACTCGTAATAGTCGTTGGTATCAGCAGATATACAAGTCAGTAAAAGATACAAGAGAAGTATTGCAAGCCCACCGTGCATTTTTACTTTACAGAGATACATTTTCAGGACTCGCATTAATTTTCTTGGCGACGATAGTCTGGTTACTGATTGGAAATTCGAAAATTATTGGTGAAATAAATCCAATAGTTTTTTGTATCCAAGGTGCTTTAACGATTTTGTCGTTAATTGCAGCCCGTATTGCAGGAAATCGTTTTGTTGTTAATGCCGTAGCTGCGGCTGAATAGACTTATTAGGAGATAATTATGGCCGCAAAGATCACATTCTTTCCAGTAGACAACGGAGATATGACATTACTCCGGCTGGCAGATTCTAATGCAACGAGCTTGTTGATTGACTGCAAGATACGATCGTCAGCTGATGATTCATATGATGTAACACCTGATGTTGCCAAGGCGCTTAGAGATAGACTTAAAACTGACGACAATAATCGACCTTATGTAGATGCTATGCTCTTAAGTCATCCAGATGAAGATCACTGCCTGGGACTAGAAAAGCATTTTTGGCTTGGATCTTTGTCAGATTATCCCGATGATAATAAGCCTCAGAGTGAAAAACGAATTGTAATTAGACAAATGTGGTCATCGCCGATGGTTTTTAGACGAGCATCAAAAAACCACCCACTATGTAACGATGCAAAGACGTTTAATAAAGAGGCAAAGCGTAGGATAAAAGTAAATAAAGATAATGGGTTTTCAGTAGGGAATGGAGACAAAATTTTGGTTATGGGTGAAGATAAAAATGGAAAAACAGATGAATTGACCCCAATATTAGTAAAGTCAGGTGAAGAGTTTACAGGCATTAATGACGGGGCTTCAGAGTATCTTACATCTCTATTGCTTGCTCCAATTAAAAAACAAGATGATGATGCAGAAGATAAGCTATCAAAGAACGGATCAAGTGTTATCATCAATTTTAAAATCAAAAGTTCTGAATTTGGCTCAAATATCAGCAGGTTTTTAGCAGGGGGTGATGCAGGAGTTGAAATATGGGAAAGAATTTCTGATGAATTTCAGCCATCTGATACAGAATATGATTTATTACTTGCTCCCCATCATTGCTCTTGGCGTACCCTATCGCATGATAGTTGGTCAGAAAAAGGTGGAGATGCCGCAGTCTCGAATAAAGCGAAAGAAGCTCTTGAACAGGCAAGAGAAGGCGCTTTTATTATTTCAAGCAGCAAGCCTATTGTCGATGATGACGATGATCCTCCATGCATTCGTGCAAAGAGCGAATATCGTTTAATGCTCGGTAACTCAGGTATATTTAAGTGCACAGGAGAAGAGCCAACAAAATCTAAGCCTGCGCCATTAGAATTCGAGACGACGGGGAGTGGATTTAAGCTTGCAACGGTATTATCCGCTGCTGCATCTGTTACATCATGCTCACCACCGAGAGCTGGCTCATGGAGGTAACTTATTATGATTGGGGTGGTGTCGTTGAACCTAACTATGACCAATTTGATGTCTCCGTTCAAAAAATACACAAAGCCTGCTTAGACAACTCTTCCTGTGAAGTAATCGAATTGAGAACGAATACTGAACGACGAAGCCAATCAATTATAGTTGACTTTGCAGATGGCTCATTCGATGCAGATAATCCGGTAGGTATTCATCGAGTAGAACGTCTTTCGCTTACGTACTGTGCTGATAGTGAGTTTTTCTGGGAAGTAAGAGCTTTAAGAAAAAATTTTCCAGTAACCATTCATCAAAATCATGTGCTTGAGGGTGAGCCTCGCTCTCTTTGCTTATATATAGAGCCTTGGGAATCGGTCGAAAGATCGTGGACTCCACAATTATTTTTAAAGCGCATCTTTTGGTGGTTGAGAAAGACTGCCGAAGGGATAATTCACAGCGACGATCAACCAATTGAAAATTTGTTTTTTTCTAGCCCTTTTAACGTTTTACTACCAGAGAATCATTTTGAATCTGAAGCTAATATAAAGAAAAAATTGCTGTTTACGAGTATTGAGAACGAAGGGATCAAAGCTAAAACATTAATTGGTGAGTACTGTAATGACGATGGTCAAAATAATTTTCCTTTTTGCGTATCTGTTTCGGTGCTTCTTGACCCGGTGGAAAACGGTCCAATAGAGGAATATCCATACACTTTAGGCCAACTTCAGGATATTCTTAAACAAAGAGGGAGTGGCGTTAGGGATCCATTGAAAGCAGCTATTAAAGACTTGGTTACTGAAGATGGTATTGAATTTCGGCAAGATAAAAAGGAGTTTGTGCTCTTATTGTTAGGTATTCCCAGATCAAGAAATGGCAAAGTCGAAAAAACAGATTCGCAAGGGTTTGTTGTCAATTCTGAAATAGCGTCTCTGGGAGAAAAACTTTCTGTACTGTGTAGAGCGCCGGGGCAAAATAAGTGGTACAGGGATGCTTTTGCAGCGGCTGAAAGTGAAGATTGGAAATCTCTGCCACTATTTCCCGTAAACGTTAAATGTTTCCCAACTACTAAAGAGATTAGACGATATTCTGGGTTAAGACCCGACGATGAAGGCCCTAATGGGATTATTGCCGGTGTAGGTGCTCTGGGAGGATTGCTTGCGGAAATATGGAAGAGAGAATGCTGGGGTGAGTGGTTTTATGTAGACGACGATATTGTCCAAGCTCACAATCTTGTTCGCCATATATCCTCACACCATTGTGTTGGACATCCGAAATCAATGATTGTTGATTCTATCGTTAATAACATTTACCTAAGAAACAAAGATAAAATATCTCGACATTATGTAAAAAATATTGTTTCGGATGAGCCAATGTTGAAAAGTACGATTGATAAGGCGAATATTATTATTGATGCTACAACAACATTACATGTCCCAAGAATAATATCTCAAAAGGATAACTTTCCTCGCACCGCAAGTGTTTTTATTACACCCTCTGGCATGGCTTCAGTGATGTTACTTGAGGACGAAGATCGAATAGTACGGTGCAACAGTTTGGAGGCTCAATATTATAGGTCAATATTAAATTCAGATTGGGGTGCTGAACATTTGGCTGGACATGTTGGGCGGCAATGGGTTGGAGGAGGGTGTAGAGAAATGACACTCACCATGTCAGATGAGTTAGTTCATTTGCATGCCGCAACTTTATCTCGTCAAATCAGAAAAAGTACGTATCAGCCGAAAGCGAGAATCTGTATTTGGGACTATCAAGACAATACGGGGGGCATAGTCCCTCACGAGATATCAGTATTTAAATCACAGTCTGTACATATCAAGGATTGGGAAATTATTTGGGATGATGGATTTATTGAGGACGTAAAAAATTATCGCTCTGAAGCGTTGCCCAACGAAACAGGTGGTCTATTGTTTGGAATTTTTGATCAAAAAGACGCAACAATTACTCTGGTTAAAGCTTGCTCTGCACCTGAAAACAGTGAGTCCACACCGTCTAGTTTTGGCCGGGGAGCCTATGACTCAACCGATGTACTTGATGGGTGCCATGAACGCACTGCAGGTATAGTTACCTATGTTGGAGAGTGGCATTCTCACCCATCTGGCCGTAGCGTGCTGCCAAGTCAGGATGATATTAGTCAATTGAACTTTTTATCGTGTTCCTTACAAATTGAAGGTATGCCAGCGTTAATGATGATCGTTTCCGATTCTTCAGTTGGATTTTATCTCGAAGATAACGGAGTAATTCTGGAATACAGCAAATTTAAATAAATTGCATCGACGGTGATAAGTCCTTGTAGTTTTATAGATGCAAGTATCAGGCTTGCGTTAAGTTATTTGGCAATATTCCGTAATACTCTTGAGCGCCCGATATTGGTTGTTATCAGACAACGTAATGTAAAAAATAGCGTAATTCATCCTACCTTGATTGTTCCAAAAACTCTGCAAAAATCTGATAAATCAACAACATATATCGATTTACGTACTCTTGCAGGAAACTACCCGATATTAGAAGGAAGGCGGGATTTCTCCCGCCTCTAATTTTAATACTCATCGGCAAGCATGATGGTTAAAACCCTAGTGGTTTGTTTTGGGTCGGTGGGGTCTTCGCTGCCATATTCACAAGCTTTGTCGTAATAATCGATTTTCCAGAAAATAGTATTTCCTTTGTGGTCTATTTTGCCGAAATCATGTTCGCCATATGGGTCGTTGTCTTCTGTGAAGTCGTTGAACTCCCGCACCTTGGTAATAATTTCATCTATGTCTCTAGCCTGAAGAGAGGTAACACCATCAGTAAAGACTACACGTCCTGTTAAAAATGTACTCCGCAGAAGGTCGTTAAGCTCTGCTATCTTTTTATTATTGTTATCTTCCATGATTTATACTCCTTTGTTTAAGTTGTTAGTGAGTATAAAAACAGCAATCCCGAAAAGCCGAAAATCACCCCTAACACGGGAGCGAACCCGCCTGCGGGAAAGCGAACGGAGCGGGCAGGGGTTGATTTACGGAAGGGGATTGCTAAAAAGACGAAAGAAACCACTTAGACAAAAGAGTATAAAGCCCAAGAAATAAATATAAATGAGAAGAACGCTTAATATATGCCTTTGCCTGATACTGGGATTGTTACCACTGACAGTTTTTGCAAAAGAACGATACAGAAGTTACATAGCGGATGTTTTAATGAATAGAGTGGGCGATCAAAACATGACCAGACAACAAAACAACATTTGTTACAGATTGACAATTTGTTGTCGATTACTATATACTGATTCTATATTCATATTAAAATGAGGTGTAATTACATGCGTCTTTCTATCGAAATAACCTCGGAACAGCACCAGCGATTAAAAGCCGTTGCAGCATTACAGGGGAAAACTATCAAGGATTATGTGCTTGAACGTTCCTTGCCCGACATAAACACTTCAGAGAATAAAGCACTCAAACAACTTGAGGATTTTCTTAAACCTCGTATTGAAGCCGCTGAAAACAGTGCTTTTTCTGAAAAATCTGTCGATGATATTTTTGATGAGGTGATTGAAGAAGAAAACGGTAAGAAATGACCCTATATAAACTCACAAAAGAGGCTGAAAACGACCTTAGAGAAATTGCCCGCTACACAATGAAGAACCACGGCGCAAAACAGTTACAGACTTATCGAGGGAAAATTAAGGATAAGCTAAAAGACATAGCGCAGGGAAAAGTAAGAGTCCGTTCGTTTTCTAAAATTTTTCCGCAAGTCCTAGTAACAAAATGTGAGCATCATTTTATATTCTACATCACCGAAAACCACGAAAAACCAGTCATCATAGGTATTATTCATGAAAACAGAGATATAGTTTCACATATAAAGAGCAGGATTTAGCACCATGATCGAAAAACCAAATGACATGCTGCTTCATAGTCTCAATAGTGGAAAAACGACATCACTTGACATAAAAGAGGCTAAAGAAAAGGCACGATTACAGGCAAAAGTAACGCATGGTTTTGACCAACTCGACAGAGGGGAATACAGCAATAAATCAGTAAAAGATATTTTTAATGATGCGAAAGAATACAAAAAATCTCTTTAAATAGATGACAAAATAACCAAAAACCCACCGCCTACCTTGTTTAAATTCTGCCTCAATTTCCCAAAAGAAACATATATGGGATTTGACCCAACTTGTACCGTGGATTTCTACGGTAGAAACGTCACCGCCTAGCTCTAGATCACGAGCAAAGGCATCATAATCGAAATAGTGGATAACGTTACGTGGTTATTTTATTTCCATACAAATAAAAATAAATACTATTATTTTAAAACTGCGGTTTTTGCATTGCAGCTTGATGTAACACGCCTACGCTTCTATATTATTAGTTAAAATAGTTATAAAATAAGTATGTAGGGAAAACTTATGATCTCCATGGTTAATTATCAGATTTTTTAAAAAACAAGCCTGTGAATAAAAAAAAGACAAGATTACATGTAAACAATGTCCCAAATCCATTAAATGAAGATGGAATGCAAGAGCGGGCAATATTAATTAGAAATGATCTATTATCAGCTAATTATCAAAACCGATCTCCTAAGGTAGGTATTGGGCAAGTATTAAATAGACTTCTTATGTTTTTGCAAGAGCCATATGTTATTGTCATTGTGGCACAGAGTAAGAAAGCAAATAAATATCAAATCCTGTACCACACACTCTTAGATCCTCTTTGGAAAAGTGATTTCGAAAAATTTTTGATCGATAAAAAAAATGGAGTAGGAATATTAGAAGAAGATTGGATATATATTGATTGTCAAAAATACAAAAAATCTATATTTCATATTTTTGATAAAGAATATTTCATGTTCTTCAAGATAGAGTTTAAATCACATATTCCCCACTATAAAATAATAAGACAATCAGATAAAAACCAATCAGATGAAGTTAACGCTTTAGAAAAGCTATTCAATGAAAAAACAAAACAATTATATTTATCGGAAAATCTTAGCGAGCAATTCCATTCAAAGAAAAAATACTGGGAGCAAGGGAAGATCATAATTTCTGACAAATTTGCCAGTGATTATGATTCTTTGGATAATAAAGATTATGATGAAATCATAAAAGAGAATTTTGAAGGAATTTCTAGAATATTTAACGAAGAATATAAACGAATCTGGAATTCTCCTCTTCTTTTTCAGAATAAAAACGAACCACCTAATATAATTTTTTTCTTAAAACATTATATCCAGGATAAGCCACGATATCACGGGAAAAATGGCAAGTTGGAAGGCTGTTATAAATATAATGTACGTGTCATTATTCCCGATATGCAAAAAGAGCATATTAGAAGCGCCCTGCAGAAACTCTCTAAACGCAATGCAAAAACCATCGATAAAGACAAGAAATTTCCAGGTCATGATGATTTTTTCTGGGAAGAAATAAAGAGCGATGAAGGAATAGATAATATGCTAAGAATAATGGAATCTTCCTTTCAAAGCAATGCTCGATCTCTTAGTGATCCAACCTTATCTTCTGGGTATGTTCATATTAATCACAGTCCGTTCCCTGATGACGGTTCTCATCGACTGGAAAATACAGAATGGAACAAAGGAGAAACTTCTAATGATTACAGAAGACTTGTTTATTATCACTATGTGATGTCAATGATGGCATCAATAACGGGTAAGCTTAGCGCAATAACCGTTCCAGGCAGCGTGGGTGGTTCCACGTGGTTTTGTATGACATTTTTATCCAGGAGCGATCAGGATAAACAAGAAAGGTGGCTAGATAATTATCATTTTTACCATAGTATTTGTCACTACACAATACGCGGAATCCGCAAAAAAATAAAAAATAAATATTTAGAGGTTATTAAAAATATATATTCTCAATATGTTATAAAAATTATAGATAGATATATAAGGACCATAAATGAATCTAATGATAATAGAAACATTGATGTTCAAAAAGATATCTGTGACGGTATAAATTACGGGCTTTCAATGATGGCTAGAATTTATCCTTTCAGTAAGATACAATTTAGATATATACATGGTAATAATAAAGAAAAAACCTCTACCTATAAAATTCATAGAATACTCAATTCTTTTAATTGCGAAATAATCATTATAGACAATCCCTTTTTCATCAACGATGGGAATAATTTTATGGAAGACAAAGAGATTATGGATGCACTATTTATAATTGATAGACACCTTATAGCGGAACTTCAATTTCAAAATTCCTTAGCTAAGAATTGAAAAAATGGAAAATAATTTATCTATCAACACCCCAAGTACTTCCACTCTTTTGAATATTAGTATTCTGTCTTCAGTCGCTGAGACAAAATTACCAAATGATATTCTCAGGAATTGGAATTTTATTGTACAACCACTTATTGACAAAACACCTAAAAACCCTCTAGAAAAACAGTTAATACTGTTTGAGAGGGATTTAATGCCATTTCGTCTAGAAGAACTAAGAAATGAAATAACATCGTTATTTAAAGAAATCTCTGAATTACCCAGAGAGGATGGTCCTATATCCTTACTGCGAGAGATAGAAGATAAAACAAGACTTGCCATTGAACAATTAGAAGCGCCACCTACACCATTGCCAGAACCAGATACTACAGGTAAGTCTTATGATCTTTACCAAAAACGAACTAACGCCGTTGAACATCTTGAGAAAGCTTGGGGGAAATGGCTTAAGCGTTTTAATCCATCACTTGATAGAGACTATTTACATCAAGACGAACTTGATAAAAGGGACCCAGACCTTATGATGGCATTAAGGAATCAGGTCAAGTATCAAAATAGCCATGGCAAATCAGAACTTAAACTAAGAGACATTATTCCTCCTAAAAAATCTCGTTTAGACAATGAAATAAAGTCAATCCTAAGAGAAAAACCAAAGGACATTAAGCGTATTATTTCCACTGAACAGACAAGAGATCGCCGTAGGTAAGAAAACACATACCTTGTATATTTAGCCTTCAACTCACTACTCACTGTGTTTCTTTTACCCAAACAACCAAAAAGACTAGTCTTTTTGGTTGAATTGTCTATCTAACCTATGTACTATCAATCTCGTCAATAACGTACACAGATTTAGGAGGGGTTCTGTTATGACGCAAGTAATCGATCTTATAAGCAAATATGATCCAGCTGACTTTATTGTCTTAATTGCGCTGGTTTTGGTTGGAATTGCATTGGCTATCATTTGGAAAAACACTAGGGGATGAGCTGAAAAGATAAGGTAATTCCATTGTATCCAACAGGCTGTAAAACCATCAAGAAATGACATTTTATCAATCAAGGCGGGAGAAATCCCGCCATTCTGTCTCCTTAGCATTACTTAGGATTTAACACCTTATCAACAATTCTGCACGACATAGCTTGTGTTGTTAATTTCAACGGTGGAAGGTACATATGCCAAAAAACTAGGTATTAGCCGACCAACGCTTAACCGCCTAGAAAACGCCAATCAGAACGTCACCTTTGCCACTCTGGAACAAATAACAAAGTCGCTTAAGTGCGATATTGGTGATTTGTTTGAATGAGAAGTAGGCAGGGTTGAATATAAATAATTTTTGGTTGGGAAATAATAGAGAACTGGCTTTGATTGAAAAACAAGAGATGAAATTACAAGAAAAAACTTGAATAGTTTACAAATTCATTGATCACACCAACCTAGCTGTAACCTCAATACACCGCTAACGCATATTAAAATTAGAAAAACCGCTTTCAGTTTCTTGCTTAATGCAATATAGTACGTTGTAGGCTATATCGCCTTTCTTGGAAATCAATAGGAGAATATCATATTGATGTATTCATAGTAATACGCCATGGATAATTTGCTTATCTATGGTGCAATAATCATCATTACCATACTTATAATATGGTTTGATATTCCTTTAGACGATTTTATTAAATTAATAGAAGAAATAAACAAAACTTCTGAGGCATTTAATAAAATCCCCACGAACTCGACGAACATCAATTAGCTATGTGACCGCTATCGAGTTTTTATTGTCCACTAAGGACGTATAAATCCTTAGTGGACAATATTACCGGTAATTGAATAATAACACAACCCCACCTTGTCTTATATTTTATAATCTGATATTTAACAACATGGTATTATGGTTATAACAAAATAAATTTACTATATTTTTACCGAAATAGTTAAACCAAAATCACTGTAAAAATACAATTGAGTAATGACTAGTTCTCTTACCCGCCTTGCACGACATAGCTTGTGCCGTTAATTTCAACGGTGGAAACATCACCGCCTAGCTCTAGGTCACGAGCAAAAGAGTCATAATCGAAGTAGTAACGTAGTGTTTCGGGTAGGTCACTGAGCATGCCCGTGCTTTCGATATAATCCTCAGCATATTCTCTAACCGTGCCTTCAAACAGCATTACATCATCAATGCGGTCTTGGGTGATATCAGCCATGTAAAAGCCTAAATCATCGCCTAGGTAAATAGCTCGTATAGCATCATGTTCTTCCATGGGTTCGAACTCATC
>VAPM010695125.1_pt1 | contig 12692 bp, 14 predicted proteins | sample 3395091 | NCBI WGS metagenome assembly VAPM01 (sample SAMN08290445, study PRJNA428436) | hydrothermal vent metagenome | isolation source: Deep-sea hydrothermal vent chimney 3 | place: Pacific Ocean: Juan De Fuca Ridge | reverse complement strand
CGCTCTTTCTCTTCAAGCAGTTCAATAGCCACTAAAATTCTATTTGCTTTCACAACAGAAATTCCCGCTTCACGTTGTTTTAAAAGATTCGTCATTGAGTCTGTTTTCATAGAGTGATACTCGGTGTTAAACCATCCATTTAGAATACAAAAAAGTCACTTTAAGCCTGTATTCAAGCTATTTTTTAACTCTTTAATTATGTTAATCAACTAGTTACCTTGGTCCGACCCTGCAATTATGGCCTTCTTACTTAAACTCCACGGCAACGCCCGAATTAAGATCACTCACATGCACCTCATGCACTTCGGGTAAGCGATTAGAAATATATGCACAAGATGCTGCTATTACAGTTTTATTTTCTTGCTGCAAGGCTCGAATCAAATTCATTGCCGTAAACTCAGCACGTTGAATTTTATCGGGATTTTTAAATAACTCACCGTTAATTTTAATCCCCTTCGACATATCACTATCCATTTTATCCAAAAAATTCAACTGCTCCTCATCAAGTGATTCATCTTTAACAAAATCAAATGCGATTTGATCATTCACTAAAAGAATTATTTTACTCATAACTGCTTATACATAGTTATTGCAAACAAGATAACTAACGCAAGAATTATTGAAACAATAAAGTTATTATATTTTAGAAAATAGTAAAACCATGTCCTTTCATTATTTCCTTCTAAAATTCCAACATACTGCTGCATATGCACTTGTTGCACAGACGGAGAGTAACTACCGACTATGTTTTTATTCTCATTTTTAAGCTGCGGCAAAACTTTTTTAAAATAAACATAATTCCCCATGCCTACATAAGCAGCCATAATGAATAATAAAATTATTAAATATTGTTCCATCTTTATACTTCCAATGTTTAATTGTTAATTGAGTGAATGCCTCATATTAGAGAACATCAGCACTCTGCTCCAAACTAAAAAGCAAAGGGCAAGATCTGCCCCTATAATTATTTTCTTCAAGCAGTTCAATAGCCACTAAAATTCTATTCACTTTCACAACAGAAATTCCCGCTTCGCGTTATTTTAAAAGATTCGTCATTGAGTCTGTTTTCATAGAGTGATACTCGGTGTTAAACCATCCATTTAGAATACAAAAAAGTCACTTTAAGCCTGTATTTAAGCTGTTTTTTAACGATTTAATTATGTTAATCAACTAGTTATCTTGGTCCGACCCCGTCATGCATGATATTAAAAGCAACTCTTAATCTTCTTGCTAATAAATTTAATAGCTGTTGCTCCTCCCAGTGTAGTCTTAGAGACGTTCCTTCAATATTTCTTGAATAATCCGGATCTTTTTCAGCAACAGCCCTAAACATATTGTCTCTCAAGAAAAGAATAGGCCTAACAGTTTCAAATGCAGAATGAATATTTAATGTGCCCTGTACAATTCCAGCAATATAAGCTATACCAAAGTCATCAGGAATATACCCCTCATCCAAACTATCAATAAGTAATACAACATTGATATTAAATTTACCACAAGCTTTATTCATAAATCCTTTAAGCTTTTTTAAATTTAATTTTTCAGACAATTCGGCAATTGCCTCTTCTGGATCGATATCTAATGCTATTCCTTTAGCTATTAATTTTCTTAAGTTATATGCAACATTTCTATCTTCATCATATAACTCTCTAATAATTCGTTTAGCAACTCCTGTCTCATCAACTTTATCAAACTTATAATGTTTACAGAATTTATTTAGCACAACTAAACATAGCAATGCTTCCCAAGCAATTCTCGTTGCTGCACGCACTAAGCTATATTCATTACTAAAATTCTTTAGCAGTGGCCTAATTCCTATCACTTGATCTTCATCTGGAATCAATCTAACCACATAGTCTTTTTGATTTAAAAACTCATGTTCTAGTTTGTAAGTTAAAGCACTTTTTCCGGTACCTCTTCTTCCTATAATAATAATCTTATCTGAGCTTTCTATGATTGTTCTATAATCAGCAGTTTCAAGAAATGCTTTATCAAGCATCAACTTGTCAGTTTCTGCCCTTATTTCGCCCAACCTGTTTGCTGTTACTTTCATGTTTATCCCACCAAATAAAAAAGGCTGCCGGAGCTGCCTTTACTTTCACTAAACACTCTCACTTGATAGTTCGCTAGAAGTTCGAGTACAAGGCGCAGTGATTTTTTAAAAGCGGAGCGTATGAATAATACGTGAGCATTTTAAAAAATTGCTGCAACGCCGTAATCGCGCTTCTAGCGAAGCATCAACCGCATTTGGAGTCGCCGCAGTTAAGACACGTCATACACCCATCCATCTTAATCACAGCCTTAGTAGAACATTTACCACACAACTGCGCACTATCCGGAAAATCCTTAGCCTCGCCCTTCTCTCCTGCCTGCTCTACCGCACCTTCAAACTGCTTACGCTTTTCATCAATCAATTTCTGCTGATGCTCATCTAAGCCTTCGTCTTTAATCATTCCAATCATACGCAAATGGCATTCAATCGAGTCACCAATTTCAGCAACAATAGATGGCATATACTTACCACCTTTTTTAAAGTAACCACCACGCGGGTCAAAGACTGAACGAAGTTCGTCCACCAGGAAAGTAACGTCACCACCTTTACGGAACACGGCGGAAATAATTCTGGTTAATGCCACAATCCACTGAAAGTGATCCATGCTTTTGCAGTTGATAAAAACTTCAAACGGGCGGCGTAGTTCGTTTTCGGTGCCGTGGTTTAAAATAATGTCGTTTATGGTTATATATAAGGCATGTTCTGATAAAGGTGTTTTAACTTTATAGGTTGAGCCGATAAGCATTTCGGGGCGCTCAATCTTTTCATGCATTTGTATAACATTTTCCGGCTGCTGCTCGCCTTGCAGTGCTTTTTCTGCCGCTTTATCGTCTTCGTCTTCCTTTGCTACGGCGTAACCAACAATGGGGCTGTCGATTTTTATGGACATGCTTGCTTCTCTCCTGCGCTTAATTTTTTAAGGCTTTTGTTTTTTTGTTATGCCAACACTTTTTATGTCAGGCTAACAATATTCATTAACGGCAAAACAATGGTAACCGTGACAATAACGGCCAGTACACTGTTTAAGATGAATAAAAGATTAACGGTAGAACTATTACGCAAGTTTTTTAACTGTGCAGCTAAAAGGTTCATCACTTATCTCCTATTTTAATTAGTTTTTACTTTATAAATGGTATTACCAAAACGTACACCAGGCCAACAAACAACACCGCATTAACCAACATTAAGATGCGTTGCGTTGTGGTGGTTCGTTTAACACGTGTATTTAAATGATAATATTGCATCGACTACATCCTTATATTTAAAAATTAAAATTTACCGTAGTAACCTTCTTTTAGTGCATCAAAAAGGTTTGCGGCGGTATGTGTTTCTCCATCATATTCAATTTCTTCATTCCCTTTTACTTCTACTTCTTCACCGTTTTCAAGGGTAAAACGATATTTTGTATTTTCTAAATCCTGTTCTTTAACCAACACGCCCTGGAATACTTCAGGATTAAAGCGGAAGGTTGTGCAACCTTTTAAGCCCTGATCGTAGGCGTACATATAAATGTCTTTAAAGTCTTCAAACTTGTAGTCGGTTGGCACGTTGGCTGTTTTTGATATGGATGAATCAATCCATATTTGCGATGCAGCCTGAATGTCTACGTGCGCTTTGGGTGTAATGTCATCAGCGGCAATAAAGTAGTCAGGTAATTTTGTTTTTTCGTCGTCGGTATAGGGCATCGCATCTTTATTGATAAGCTCACGGTATGCCAACAGCTCAAAAGAAAAAACATCAACTTTCTCTTTGGTTTTTTTGCCTTCACGAATAACGTTACGTGCATAATGATGTGCAAAGGAAGGTTCAATACCATTACTGGCATTGTTTGCTAATGACAACGATATAGTGCCTGTTGGTGCGATAGAGGAATGATGGGTAAAGCGTGCGCCCACTTCAATTAATTCATCTACCAACTCAGGAGCCACTTCGGCAACCCGTTGCATATATCGACTGTATTTTGCATGTAAAACTTTGCCAGTAACCTTGTCGTCTACTTTGAAGCCGTCTTTTTTCATTTCTGGACGCTGACGCAACATGGCCGCGGTAACAATAAATTCCTGCGACATAATGGGTGCCGCGCCTTTTTCTTTGGCTAAATCAAGTGCTGCTTCCCAACCGGCCAGAGCCAGCTCTTTACTCACACGTTCGGCAAAGGCAACTGAATCGGGCTCGCCGTATTTCATGCGTAACATGGTTGAGGTGGAACCCAGGCCTAAAAAGCCCATACCGTGACGGCGCTTACTTAAAATTTCTTTGCGTTGACCTTCGAGTGGCAGGCCGTTAATGTCCACCACATTATCGAGCATGCGGGTAAATATTTTTACAACTTTACTAAACTCGTCCCAGTTAAAGGCCGCGTTTTCGGTAAAAGGATTGGTAACAAACTTGGTTAAGTTTACCGAACCTAACAGGCAGGAACCGTAAGGTGGAAGTGGCTGCTCACCACAATTGTGTGCATGCAAGCCATTTGCGTCAAAAGTATTAACGCCCGGGACTTGTACATCATAGACATCTTCAACACCGTCTTCGTTAACACGCTCAACACGAGCAACAAATCGTTCCCGATTTAGATTACGAGTATAATTAGATAGAGCCTGCTCCAAGCGTTGCATTTTATCGGTATCAGCAAAGCCAACTTGGGTATTAAATTGAAGTATATTTTCACCGCTAATAACAAGCTCATGTTGTGCTTTTACGGCGTATTGTTGCATACCACCTTTACCATTGGGCAATAACTGTGTTTGCGCAGGACGGCGATTTTTATAAATTCTAGAAGCAATACCTAAACGTAATAACATACGTTGCACAGCTTCTAAACGAGCTAAATCTGATTGTGCTAATCGCACGCTTAAACCTTTTTTCTGAGTTCCTTGCACGGAACCATCGGCGTCGAAAAATCCACGCAAGAAACCTTGATAAAATTGACTTGAAGCTTTCTCTATTCGAGCTGTAATTGCTTTATCACCTGCCTGCATACCAACTTCGTTCGCTAACTGTTTTATAGCCGCCAATTTTAATCGGTATTCATTACACCCTGATATTTCTGACCAACCCTGGAAATCACTACGATGTGGCAGGGTTTGCGCTGCACGTAATGCTTCTGCCATAACGGCTTGTGCGCCACCGGCCAAGATTGCATCTACACCATTTGCAACCGCAGCAGGTTTCCACACTGATAATACAGCGGTATCTTTTTTTAATATTCCATCACCAACGAGTAAGCCCAGTAAATACCCTTGTTCATTCGTATATTCCCCGTTCCATTGGGTTTGCTCACGGTGATCGTTTAATAAAACACGGTCACCTTGTTTTAATTTGCTCGCTTCACACCATTCGGTTTCAGTTTTATACCGCGAAAAATTGGTTACACGTTTAACACGATGGTCATGGGTCAAACGTAATTGATAACCTTCGGTTGTTTGCAAACGAACCACGGCTTTAGTCGCCGTTTTAAAGAAGCCTTCATCAGCTGAAGCATGAGATTTACCATCGACTTGAGCAATAAAAGATGAACCGATCAAGTCATTGACTTGTTTTGGGCCTTGCTCTGTTTGTACCCATGTATCTGCTGTTACACATGGATTAGTCGCACGAATATTTTCGCAGAACCAGTTGTTGTTCATTTCGTTTACTTTATCAATTAAAATAAAACCGGGCTCAGCAAAGTCGTAGGTGGAGGACATAATCATGTCCCACAAACGTTTTGCTTTAATGGTTTTATAAACCTTGCAAGCCACCAGGCCTTCGTCGTTGGTAACGTAGCCATCGGTTAGAGGCCATTCGCGCCAGTAAACTTCGTCTGTGTTTGTTAAGTCGAAACCGTCTTGCTCAACTTCTTTTTCTTTTATTGGAAAACCTAAACGCCATTGCGCGTCGTCACGTACCGCTTGAATAAATTCGTCGGTGATTAAAAGCGATAAATTAAATTGACGCAGGCGACCGTCTTCACGCTTGGCTTTTATAAACTCCATAACATCGGGGTGACCAATATCGAAGGTTGCCATTTGCGCACCACGGCGGCCACCGGCACTCGATACGGTAAAACACATCTTGTCGTAGATATCCATAAACGACAATGGCCCCGAGGTATAAGCCCCCGCACCGGAAACATACGCGCCTTTGCCGCGTAATGTTGAAAATTCGTAACCTATGCCGCAACCTGCTTTCAGAGTTAAACCCGCTTCATGCACTTTGCCAAGAATGTCATCCATTGAGTCGGTCACAGTGCCGGAAACAGTACAGTTAATGGTGGACGTTGCAGGTTTATGTGCCAGAGCACCGGCATTGGAGGTAATGCGCCCGGCTGGAATGGCACCATGTTGTAGTGCCCAGAGGAACTTTTCTTCCCATTGCTTACGCTTAGGCTTTTTTTCGACTTCGGCAAGTGCCTTGGCAACTCGAGCATAGGTTGCGCTGATATCTTGGTCGACAATATCACCATCTTTGCTTTTTAAGCGGTATTTTTTATCCCATATATCGAGCGAAGCATCTTGAAAAGGTATGTTGTGTGTATTTGTTATTTTGACAGCTTTCAAGGGTGTGCGGCTCATGGTGTGGGTTTCCTCCGTGTACATCATTATATGTTTTTGATTTATTTCACTTTTATTACAAAATAATTACAAAATCGGGGGACGATCCGTAATCTTGTAGATAACTAATTGCTTAAACACTACATCTTGTGTGAAGAGGCAAAGGTACTCCTTAAGCGATATGAGGTCAACACTTTATTTAAAAAAATTATACCGCTATAAGTCATTGAAAACTAATGATATTACCTTCCATAGTTTATTCACAGGGTTATCCACAGGCTATCCACATACTTAGCATTATTACTATATATTGTGTTTCTAATACAGCCCCTTGATTGTACATTTAGTGAGCATATAGCCTCCTGACTAACTTATATGAGCGGTTGGCAGGCTTGAAATCTAACTTTAGTAACCTAATGGGCATTAAAAATAATTTTTCAATTCTTGTTTTTAAAGCGTATCGCCATATATCACTGATACACGCAACACACATTTCAATTTATTAAAAGGAGAAAAAACATGAGTTTAGTACGTTACCAACCCTGGCATTCTACGGATGAATTTCGTAAAGAATTGAGTAATTTTTTTAATCCTGGCTTTCTCTCTAACAACACGCTCGATCCCACAAGCGATGTTGTAACAAGCGACTGGGTGCCTAATGTCGATGTAAAAGAGACCAAAAATGAGTTTATCCTGCATGCCGATATCCCAGGCGTCGACCCAAAAGACATCGATGTCCATATGGAAAATGGCCTGCTAACCATTAAAGGGCAGCGCGAATCCAAAAAAACCGACGAACATGAAGGCTATAGCCGAATTGAACGCAGTTACGGCCATTTTTATCGACGTTTTAGCCTGCCGGATACCGCCGATGCAGAGAAAATTCATGCTAAGTGCAAAAATGGAGTATTAGAAGTTCGTATTCCCAAGCAGGACAAAGCCCAGGCTCGTAAAATTAAGGTCGAGCATTAATTTTAAAAACTTTGCTTGTTTTTAGCTATAAAAACAATTAGTTAACCTGAAGTCGGGATAATAAATCCCGTGGTTTTCCACCGGACAGGAAGCTGGCGGTGCCCTATAAAGACCATCTGCCGCAAGGACGCGGTAGTCGTGCAGCCACGGATGGCATGTTTTGCATGTCTTTATTGGGCACCGCCAGCTTCCTGTCCTCGCTTTAGTGGATTTTAATAACTGCTTTCTCTTATCCCGAGTTCAAGTTAGTTAATACAACAAAAAAATACTTAATCTATCTTTTTGTCTTGCCGCTATATAAAGGTGAAATTGCCCGTAAACAAATTGCATAGGAGCCATAAATGTCGAACCCGACTGTCCTTGTTGTCGATGACAGCAAAGTATCCCGAATGATGATTACCGCTATCATCAAAGATAAACATTCAGACTGGTCAATCATCGAGGCCGGCTGTGGCGACGATGCACTGAGCGCCACACAAGGTAAAGAAATCGACCTTTGTATTATTGATTACAATATGCCGGGAATGGACGGCCTGACATTGGCAACAAAACTCAAAGAAATGTTTCCAGAAACACCTATGTCGTTACTCACCGCTAATGTGCAGGAGTCAACTAAACAAAAAGCCGATGCTGTTGGTATTGGCTTTACTCGTAAACCCATTACCGAAGAAAGAGTCACCTCAATTTTAGATTTAGTAGGCTAGTTAAGCATGAAAGATTTATCTGAATTACAGCAGGACATTTTAACCGAAGCTTTCAACCTGGGGATGGGCAGCGCCGCGGCCTCTTTGAGTGAAATGGTTAATGCTGAAATTTCACTGTCTGTACCCAATTTAACCTTTGTCGATAAAAAAACAGCATCTGAACAACTCTTTAAAAGTGCTCAATCAGAGTTATCAGGTGTATCAGAAGAATTTTCTGGCCCGTTCAGTGGCAATGCCTTATTACTGTTTCCTGCTGAGCAAAGTCTGGCTCTAGTGAGACTGATGTTACAGGATACCATACCAATAGATAGCCTCGCTGAATTTGAAGAAGAGGCACTCAATGAAATTGGCAACATTATTCTTAACGCCGGCTTGTCGAGTTTAGCGGATATGTTTGGCCATCGTATTGAAACTGAAATTCCCACTTATACCCATGGCTCAACCGATGAAGTTTTAGAGGTAGATAGTCAGAACAACAATATTCATGACATCGTACTTTTTTTACAAGTTGATTTTTCAATTAAAGAATCGGATATCAATGGCTTTGTTATTTATTTATTAGATGTTGATTCAATGAAAGACTTTACTCAACTACTTGATCAGTATTTACAAAAAATTTCATAAGTTACAGCTAAACAATGACTCAGAACCCCATACTGAATAGTATTGATATACTCGAAACTATTATCGATCAAACCGTTCATGGTTTAATCGTGCTGGACTCCAGTTTACAAGTTCAATACTGGAATCAATGGATGGTCAATAAATCAGGTATTACTGTGGAAGATGCCTTAAACAAAGCCCTTGATAAGGTTTTTATTAATGCCAATTTAGTTCGTATAAAAAAAGCACTGTATAACGCTATAGATAAAGGCCATTCAGCTTCATTGTCTCAATCGTTTAGTGACTTTAATCTGCGGTTATTTTCTAACAAACAAAAAACATTAGCCATTATTCCACAATTAGCCATCAGCCCGCTTAAAAATTCTAATGGTTTATGTTTATTACAAATTACAGATGTAACGGCATCCGTCACTCGCGAACGTTTATTAAAAAGTATCGCTAACGAAGCGCACTTGGGTAAAGAAGCGGCTGAAAACCTATCGCAATTAAAGTCTTCTTTTGTTGCAATGGTTAGTCATGAATTACGTACTCCATTAACCTCGATTATTGGTTCTTTAGGTTTACTAAAAGGGGAAGTTGTCGGCAAACTTAACCGTGCGCAAACAAAATTACTTAATATTGCTTATAAGAATAGTGATTTATTATTAAACCTTATAAATAGTATTCTTGACCTCGAAAAAATTGAGTCTGGTTCGATTGAATTTAATTTTAAAAATATCTCCTTATATGCATTACTCAAGCAGGCAACCAGTGGCATTTCCGGATATGGAGAGCAAGTCAATATTCATTTTTCATTATCACTTCCAGAGAATGATTTAATGATCTATGGTGATGCCGATAAATTACTGCAAGTGCTTAACAACCTTTTATCTAACGCAGCGAAATTTTCACATTCAGGTCAAACTGTAAATATTTTTGCCATAGCAGAAAAGCATTACGTGCGTATTTGTGTTGAAGATAAAGGCCTTGGCATACCTGACTCATTTAAAACAAGGATATATGATAAATTTACGCAACTTGAGTCCAGAGATAATCGTAACGCCAATGGCACCGGCTTAGGTCTGGCTATTGCAAAACTTATTATCGGCAAACATAACGGTAAAATCGATTTTGACTCAACCGTTGGTGAAGGCACCACTTTTTATATTAGTATCCCTGTCGCCTCCAAAATTTTGACAAAAAATTCTGTTCATGAAAAGACACTGGAGCAACAACCCAAAAAGCTTACCGGCTGAATAACGGAATCTCACAAATGCCAAATAAACTGAATAAAATACTCTACGTTGAAGATGAACTCGACATTCAGACGATTGCGCATATAGCCTTAGAGGCCATCGGTGGCTTTACCCTTAAAATTTGCAGTAGCGGTGAAGATGCCATTAAACAAATTTCGGCCTTTCAGCCCGATTTAATCTTACTTGATGTGATGATGCCCGGCTTAGACGGCCCGGCAACTCTTAAAGAACTCCGAAAAATTCCTGAATTTGCCAACACCCCGGCTATTTTTATGACAGCCAAGGTTCAAGCAACGGAAGTCGATAATTTACGCAAGCATGGTGCAATCGATATTATCGCCAAACCCTTTGATCCAATGACGTTAGCCAAGACAATTCAAGCTATTTGGGATAAATAGTGACCTATACCCCTGAAAAAATATGGGTTAATGGGTGATCAATAATAAGCATGTCATGAAATCTTCATAAAAATATTTATCTCATGCCTTGATATATTTAATGAAGACATATATATTAGTATCTACTTATTTACTAATTATCAAGGTGCACCCATGTCATTAATTAAAGGATTTCCTACTGACGGTATTGTTACTATCAACCGTGTTATTTTAAAGCCAGAATATGATATCGATGAGCTACAGGAACGTGTCGCATTTCTTTGTGAAAACGTTAAAACATATCATTCAGAAACTGGTTTTGTAGGCGGTTTTGTCGCTCTTAATACCGGCCAAATCTCTAACGAAGGCTCCACTGTTGGCCAAGCAATTGATAGCCCAATGAAAGACAAAGAAGCACTTGTTATTACTTTCTGGAAAAGCTTTGCCGAGCATGAAGAGTCTCATAAATCTGAAACGTTCCAGCCTTTATTTGAAAAAGTGCTCGAGCTCTGTGAAAATGGTAACGAAGAAATCGCTTATGACATGATGTGGTCGGGTGCAGCATACGATGCAGACCAGGTTAAAGCGGCTAAAGAAGCAAAGGCAAAACACGCTGCCTAGTTAAAAGTATTATACTCAAGAACATAGCTCTTTAAAATTTATATGGATCCCCCCACATACTCATGGATGAGTAACTAAACTTTCCACTGCCACATTAACACTTTATATCCCTATTATAAAATAGTCTGTTCGAGCCTTTAGTTGTGAGTAAAACGCGACAATCTTGCTGCGCCGTAATACCCTGCATAGAAAAGATTGCCGCACTATCGTTCGCAATAACCAAGCTCTACGGTTTCCATATCCAATTGAATTAAATCTGTTCTTTGACTTGCATAAGCGCCAGTAAAACTAACATTGAAAAACTTATGCTATAAGCATGCAAGCATGTTGATGGCTACTTTTTTACGTTGTTTTTATTCTATTTTAGTACTAGTTTTATAGCTAAATAATCTTTATATTCAGCGAGTCTTCGTGACTACTTTAAAAAGGATTTACAATAATGTTTATACGCTATTCAACGTTCATCTTATTTCTCATTGGAATTGTCTTTATCAATTCAGGCTATGCCATGCACGACCTCTGGTCGAAAACACAATTCCCCCAGGATAAAGAAAAGCTATGGTGGGATGATGCCTGGTGGGCAGACGGCAAACTTGATAGCCCCCAAAATTATGACGTTGTTATGGAAAAAGTTGTCTATACAAATGGCAATGTTGATGTACCGTCCTATTTATTTAGGCCTAAAAAACCAGGCAAGTATCTGCCTGTTTATTTTCAACATGGTCGAGCAGGCCTGGATGACATAACCTTGCTGGTTCCCCGTCGTCTTGCTGCACGTGGTTTTATTGTCTTGGCTCCCGACTTATGGGCGGCACGCTTTATTGAAAAACTCCCTATTAAACATAACTACGAAAGCGAAAAAGATGTTGCCCGCGGTATCGAATTTTTATTAAAACAAAAGAATATTATCGGTAATAAAACATGCGTGGTATCGCATACGCGTGGTGGCTATATGACCGTTAAAGCATTGGTTACTTATAAAAAACAGGATAAAGAAGTCGCCTGTTATGTTTCTTATTATCCGCACTGGCAAGATCCCAATGCAGCTGAACCGCAACAGGTTTATCGATATGCGCCAGAAGTTAATGACCTAAAAGTACCGGTGATGATATTTGTTGGCGAGCATGAACAATACCAGCGTGTCCGATCAATGCGCGAAGGTGTTAAAGCACTTAGAGCAAAGGGGCGCAAGCCTCAATTAATCGTTTATCCAGGTGTTGGCCGTGGCTTTGATTTTCGTCCACCTCGAGTGAGAACGCTGGCAGATGATCTTGCAACAAAAGATGCGGTAAGACGTACAGAATTATTTATTCGTTCTTATTTAAAGTAGAAAATATTAGCCACCAAAGGACACCAAGAAAGATGTTGTCATTGCGAACGCAGTGAAGCAATCTAATTGATAAGAGGAATAAGCTCACTGCTGTGAGTTACCATGTATCTTACAATTACATCTTCACCAACAATAACACGGCTATATACCAAGCCACTGCTGTCCCGTTAACTTATGAATAAGATGTTTTTATGAGGCCTATTTAAGTAGTAAAAGAAAACATTAACTTCCTGGACATGACATG
>VAPM010272489.1_pt1 | contig 12697 bp, 11 predicted proteins | sample 3395091 | NCBI WGS metagenome assembly VAPM01 (sample SAMN08290445, study PRJNA428436) | hydrothermal vent metagenome | isolation source: Deep-sea hydrothermal vent chimney 3 | place: Pacific Ocean: Juan De Fuca Ridge | reverse complement strand
GGCAATGGAAATTATTCTAACGCCTATCATTCATGACATGATTGAAAAATCTAAGAAAGCCAAATAAATATTATATTTATTTAAACTCAAAAAGAGCCGGTTTTACCGGCTCTTTTTTTGCTTTTATTAACACCACCGGTAATACAAAAACCAGCCTTCGTCTAAAGCCATTTTCATTTATCGTCCAAAGCAACTACACTTGCTTGATGAATCAATTTTTACTTGCCCATAGTGCTGACAAGCATACAGACAAACTACTGGAAGACTGTTTAAAACAATTAGGTGATATTCCACCACAAGCAACCTTTGGTTTTTTATACCTGAGCGACTTATTGATGGAAGAAGCAGAGTTTATTTTAAATCAGCTCAGACAAAAAACCGGTATTAATCACTGGGTGGGCAGTGTTGGTATGGGACTGATTGCCAGTGAACAGGAATATTACGACCAACCTGCCATCGTTCTTATGATTGCTGATTTCAATGAAGCAGACTTTTATATGCTTCCTAACTACACTGAAAGCAATAGTCAGCTAAGCCCTGAATTATTAAACTGGTGTAATAACAATGATTTTAATGTCGGCCTGATTCACGGCGACCCGAACAGCCCGGTTGTACAACCATTAATACATCAGTTAGGTGAGAGCATTCCCGGGGCTTTTCTGGTTGGCGGCATCAGCTCATCACATGGCCCGACTCTGCAAATTGCAGACAAAACCATGCACGGTGGAATTAGTGGTGTTTTATTTTCACAACAAATTGCCATTCTCAGTAACCTGTCGCAAGGCTGTACACCCATAGGCCCCAGGCACCGGGTAACCGACAGTGAAAAAAATATTGCTTATATGCTGGACAACAAACCCGCGTTGGATGTACTCACCGATGACACCGGTGAAGTTATTGCACGTGACTGGGAACAGGCTTCTGACTATATATTCGCCGGCCTGGTTAATAAAAATTCTGATACGGAAGACTACACAATTCGTCAGTTAATCGGCGTCGATCTGGATAACAAATTCATCGCCATCGCCGATTATCTTGAAAATGATCAGGAAATTATTTTCTGTCGTCGCGATGGAAACTCCGCACTTGAAGATATGCGACGCATGCTACTTCAGCTTAAGTCCCGTTTAAACTCGCCCATTAAAGGCGCCGTTTACATTTCCTGCATGGGAAGAGGGCGTGAGCAATTCGGCAGCAATTCTGAAGAAGCCCGGTTAATTCATTCTGTACTGGGTGAGTTCCCACTGGTTGGTTTTTTTGCTAACGGTGAAATTCATAAAAGTTTATTATATGGATTTACCGGTGTATTAACTTTATTCTTATAACTTTATAAACACCTTAATGATAATTGATAGTCACTGCCATATCGATTTTGATATTTTTGATTCCGACCGTGAACAGGTTATAGCGCACGCAAATGCTACCGGTGTTAATAAAATAATTGTACCCGGAGTTATGAAAAAAACCTGGGAAAAAATTCAGATCTGTTGCAATGATTTTTCCGGACTCTATGCCTGCTATGGACTACATCCTTATTTTATTGACGAACACGCACCAGCTCATATAGATAATTTAAAACAGATTATTGACAGAAATAAACCAATAGCAGTAGGCGAGTGCGGCCTTGACTTCTACCTTAAAAATCTGGACAAAGAGACACAGACGTTTTATTTTGAACAGCAACTTGATATAGCGCTGGAGTTTAATCTGCCGGTGGTTATTCATGCCAGAAAATCTACCGAGGCCGTTATCCAGTCGATTAAAAAACGTTGTGGTTTACGTGGTATGATTCACAGCTACTCAGGCAGTTACGAACAGGCACTTCAATTAATTAAACTGGGGTTTTATCTGAGTTTTGGCGGCCCCATTACTTATGAAAAATCAACCCGCTTACGACAACTTGTTAAACAACTGCCCCTTGAATCAATTCTAGTTGAAACCGATGCACCTGACCAGCCTGTTGCTTCGGTAACAGGCCACAGAAACGAACCGGCATATATAATTGAAGTAATTGAAAACATTGCTGAACTACACAATACTCAAATCGATAACGTCGCTACAATCAGTGCTAATAATGCAGTTAATTTATTTAATATTTAGTCCCCCTATGCAGCTATCATTTGCGTTCATAAACGTTTTCTTTTAAAGTTCACACAAATCTCACCCGTACAAAAATAACAACTCAGGAATGCCCTTATGTCCAAAAATAATCAAGATCAGCTCCTGCGCAAACTCGCTGATGAATTTATTAATATAGCTAACGAGCAATCTGAGCTTCAGGACAAAAACCTGGTGAATACATCATTCATGTACGCTGCATCGCGTTTCTGCGCCTATGTTGCCGCATCCAGCGCTCGTAATCTGGATGATTTTAAAGGCAAACAAAAGCAGGGTATTGACTTTTTCAGCGGTGAATTTCAGCGCATGCTAGAAACAAATATGCACAATTATGAAAAGGTTTTTCAATCAGGTGAAAGCTTACGCTATGAAGAGTTCATGAAAAAAGACTAATTATTTTTTATCAAAATTATTTGTTTTTATTAAAAATATTGCGCCGCAGTGGAATATTTATAATTAAAACTTTTACATGCTACAACAATTTAATAAAAACGTTAAAAAGATGCGCCTAAATTAAAATATATTCGTTCTTCTCCTATTTGCTTATCAAAGCCGCTGGCAAAGCCTAAACGCATACGACTGGTCAGGCCGTAAAATAAATTTACATCCGCCTGTAATTCAATTCCCACGCTGGAATAATAGGTATCTGCTGATGCATTATTATAAGCGGAACCTGACTCGACAAACACACTGCCAGACCACTGAATAACGCCTATCGGCGGCGCCATAAAACCACGCTCAATCAAACTGCCGGGAAATCGCCATTCCAGACTACCAAGCTGCATTCTGCGTCCGGCCAGCTGTGGTAAACCTTCAGCATAACCCCGCAATGCGTATTTACGTTTATCAAATAAAGGCTCGGATATTGGATTAATAAAATCCAGCACACCAAAATCATTATCCTCACCACCCAGACGAAAATACTTTGGCTCATCCGTACCCCAGCCCTGCACCAGCCTCAATGCCAATACATTTTGCTTACCCATATTAAAGTATTCACGCCAGTCTAATGTATAAACCTCTCCGCTAAATGGACTCTCTATAAAGTCGGATGTCTCCAGTAAAGCCCGTACATTTCGACCATCCGTTAAACTGATTGAGCGAATATAATTTTGTGCGTTATTAAACAGTACTGCTCCACCAATTAAATTATCTTTGCTATCCGCTTGAGGTAAAACACCCTCTGCCCGACGACCGTCTTTTGACCGACTTGCCACAATGCCTATTTGATAGCGCCAACTATCTTCAATACCCGGATAATTTAAGCCTACTGAAACAAAAATATCATCGACATTTCTGGCTACTGCAAAATCTCCATTATTAAATCGTAAAATATCAGTACTACGCTGATAGCCTATAGAAAATCGTTGTGCATACGCATAATTAATATCTCCAGTTAACCATTCATTAGTAGTGTCATAAGCAATATTCATAAAATAATTATGAATTCCCAATGCATCGTTACCTGATGTGGTAATGCCATATTCGGCTCTATCATTACTTAAAGAAATAAATGGAAACCACCAGCGAGGATACATGCTGGCTATAGCAGAATAATCTCTCTTTTCACCGAAATCGATACTCACCTCTTCTTCTGAAGATTGCAACACATGTTGTCGGCTAGACTTATTTATTGGTAATGTTTTCAACACCTGCGGTTTTTGTAACTTATAAATGTCACGGCCATTGGCATTATAGCCGCTATAATACAAAGGCGAGTGCTGATCGAACTGTGCAGAGTTAAATGCTCCCGTTGCAACACGGGTTAATTGCTCAAGCTTGTCACTATTATCTTTATAACGATATATCTGGTAACGCCCGGACCTTTCTGAACTGAATAATATTGAGTTACCTGCATCACTATAGGATGGATACATATCAATATAATCATCCTTGGTGATAAATTTCCAGTTTAATGTAAGCAGATCAAACTCTTCAATATTCCAACCTGACGTTTTTCTAAATACCGCTGCAATTAATTTATTAGCTGCGGGTGAAACTTTAATCTGACTAACAATATCAGTACTGTTACCCTGCCATAAATTTTTAATGACTTCACCCTGTATATTTAACAATACAAGCTGACTAATTCCTTTGCTGACTTTAACCGCAATAATCTGTTTACCATCAGCAGTCCAGCTGGCTGATCGATATCTACCGCATTCTGTTACTCGCCTGATATTACTATTGTTTTTTTCAATAATAAAAATATCACTGTTGATATTATATTCATCACAAAACTCATTTTGAGTTACCAGTACGCCGGCAGTCTTATGGGTATTAATTTTAGCCCGGCTACTGACTTCTGATACCACACGAACCTTAGCGTTACTGTGAACTAGCGTTGCATGTTCAAATGCGCCATTTTCTACATAATAAATTTCATTCGCGCCATTCAAATCCAGATTTTCTGTATTGTATCCGCTGCGGGTCAATTGCCTGCCTTCAACCAAACCTGAGCTTTTATGCAATAACATCTCTTTCTTATATTTTAATTCTAACCAGACAGAAAACTCATCCCACAATTCTTCTATATTTTTTTTAAAAACGCTTTCTGAATTGGAATTTATTCTAAATGGAATAACATTATTACTGTAATTTTCAATTAATGAATTCACCCCTTGCTGCCCGTATTTATCTTCAATAAACTGATAAAAATGTACGCCATATAAATAGCGCACACTACCTGCCGGCCAGCTTTTTATTGGTAAATTAACCTGACTAACCGGCTTAATTCCTGCATCTATCTCAGAGCGCATCATCATTTTAAAAACACTGCTCTGGCCTCTGCCTATACCTTTGAGGCTATCTGTTTCATAATAAGTAGCGAGCCCTTCAATAAGCCAGCTGGGTTGTAGCGTGTTGGGAAAAATTAGAAAATGCCGACCTAATACACTGCGCACAGCTGCCGCTGCACCACTAACTTTATCAAGATGCAATATATGGGTGTACTCATGGGTGATTAATGTTTCAAGCCAGTCATCAAAATCTTCCAGGCCGTTAGCTGAATCCGGCGGGGCAACAAACAATACACTGCGATTAAAAGTAATCGGTATCGCAAACCCATTAGCTGAATCGCTTTCATCGCTTATAACAAGATGGGTTTTGTCTAATGGTTGCCAGTTTATTTTTGTAGATAACGTCTGATGAGTTTGCTCTGCAATTTGTGCAGCTTTTCGTGCCAGTGACTCATAATCGTCTGCATAATGTATATAGAAGTTCGACGACTCAAGCGTATTCCAGTGAAGACGGGGATCTACCGCATATACCAGTGAATAATTAAATAGAAAACACAATACCAGGAAAAGTTTTATTGTTATTTTCATATATAATTTAGCAGACTATTTTTTTAATCCCAGATAAACATATACCACACCAATACCGGCAGCAAGCCAGCTTAATGCTGGAGCATGAAAGAATTGTAAGTGCAGATCAGCTGGCTGAACTAGAATAATGGCCGCTACAATAAAAGCACCAACACCAATGATAAGAGATGAAGTTTTTCTGCGATTATTTTCAATATTTTTATTTAATTCAAGCAATGCTACGGTTTGTTGCTGGTTACTTTCACCTTCGGCCATTTTTTTGACTGCAGCAAAAATCAACTCCGGCATCTCCGGCATTTTCTCTACTATATAGGGCAAGTTCTTTTTAAAGCCTTTAAGCATCGCCTTGGCACCGACCTGTTCATTCATCCAGTTTTCCAAAAATGGCTTCGCTGTTTGCCATAAATCCAGATCAGGATATATCTGCCGCCCCAGGCCTTCAATATTTAATAATGTTTTTTGCAGTAAAACTAATTGTGGCTGAACTTCCATATTAAATCGTCTTGCCGTTTGAAACAGCCTTAATAATAACTGCCCGAATGATATGTCTTTTAAGGGTTTTTCAAATATCGGCTCGCACACACTACGAATCGCTGACTCAAACTCATCAACCCGTGTACCCGCCGGCACCCAGCCCGAGTCAACATGCAACTGGGCCACTCGATTATAGTCGCGCTTAAAAAACGCCAGAAAGTTTTCTGCCAGATAACGCTGGTCTTCCGGGCTTAAAGATCCCACAATGCCAAAATCTACTGCGATATATTCAGGCTTATCAAGATTTGAAATATCAACAAAGAGATTACCCGGATGCATGTCCGCATGAAAAAAATTATGCGTAAAAACCTGAGTGAAAAATATTTCAACACCCAACTCTGACAATCGCTGCATATTAACGCCTGCCGTTTTCATCTTTTCGATATTTGCCATCGGCTCGCCGTAAATACGCTCCATTGCCATAACATTGCGCCGCGTGTAGTCCCAATATATTTCCGGAATATATAATGTCTGGCTGTTTTCAAAATTACGTCGTAGCTGGCTGGCATTTGCCGCTTCCCGCATTAAATCCAGTTCATCTAAAATGGTTTTTTCGTATTCCTGAACAATTTCTACTGCACGCAAACGTCTGGCATCTTTTGAATAGCGCTCAGCCAGCCTGGCGATAATGAATAGTAACGCAATATCACGTTTAATCACCGGCATTATATTCGGGCGTAAAACTTTAATGACAATTTCCTTACCGTCTTTTAATTTTGCAGTATGTACCTGAGCAATGGATGCGGATGCAAGTGGCTCCGGATTGAAATCATCAAAATATTCCTCAACACCTACTCCGTAAGCTTCTTCTATAAGCTGCTGCGCTCTGGCACCATCAAAAGGCGGCACCCGATCCTGTAGCGCGGTTAACTCTTCGGCCACATCATCCGCTAATAAATCTTTTCGCGTCGACAGCATTTGACCGAATTTAATAAAGATAGGTCCGAGATCTTCTAACGCCTCTCTAATGCGCTGCCCTCGGGGGGCACGGTTGCGCACGATCCAGTTCCACGGCATTAAAAAAATAAGAAATCTAAATGGACGAAACAGGTGTATTGCAAAAATAATATCGTCCAGCCCATGGCGGGCTAACACATAATTTATATGTAACAGGCGGAGTATTTGAGCGGGACTTATCATAAAGGCTATACTTATTTTTTATTTATTAAATTATTCAATCGTGCGCTTAATCGATCTACCGCCTCTCTCGCCTCATCAACCTGACGAGTGAACTTTCGCAGCTCTGCAGTACTCGGGCTTAAATGCGTTTCTTCCTGTAGATATTCACCGCTATCCAGGCACACTGATTTGGTACTACGCTTAAACCACTGATTAACATCACGATACACATTACCGAATTTGTGTGCGGCAATGTCACCGATATTTTGTGCAAGTATTTCTTCCCAGTCGATATCCAGCTGAGACAGAATGCGATTAAATTGATTTGCGACTGAGGCATCTCCGGTAATTTCTATATCGCCGCTAAACAGTAAGGATTTCGGATCACTGCTTAATCCCATTTTTGCCAGTGCTACTGGTGAGCCGATAATAGTTGCATCGGCTTCACCGTCAAAGTCACTCAGTATCATAAAACCATCTGCCGACGGAAACAGGCTGAGAGTTTTATTCAGGCCCTTGATTTTAATTGCTATAATTCTGCCTTCCAGCGATGTGAATCTAGGCAGGGCATCCGCGTCGAGTGATAAATATCGATTGAGTGCAGTTTCAAGACTGGCGCTAAATGCCTGTTCTATATCCATAAAGGTTTATACTTTATAACCTTTATGCAGAGCAACAATGCCGCCGCTGAGATTGTGATATTTTACTTTATCAAAACCGGCATCCTGCATCATTGCTTTTAAGGTTTCCTGATTAGGGTGCATGCGGATAGATTCAGCCAGATATTGATAACTGTCCTCGTCTTTTGCAATGTACTTACCCATCAACGGTAGCAGCTTAAAAGAGTAGGTGTCATAAATTGGTGCCAGTCCCGGTGCAACCGGTTTAGAAAATTCCAGAACTAATAAGCGGCCACCGGGTTTTAAAATACGCAGCATGGAGCGTAATGCCTTATCTTTATCGGTGACATTTCGTAACCCAAAAGCAATGGTAATACAGTCGAAGGTATCATCCGCAAAAGGCAGACATTCTGCATTGGCCTGCACATACTCTACATTGCCCGCGATACCATTATCAATTAAACGTTCACGGCCCCGGCGCAACATCGAGCCATTTATATCAGACAGCACGACCTGACCGGATGGCCCCACCATCTTCGCCATTTTCATCGCCAGGTCTCCGGTACCACCCGCCAGATCTAGTACTTTATGGCCAGATTTCAGCCCGGTCTGGCTTAGGGTAAAACGCTTCCATAAACGATGTACACCGAATGACATCACATCATTCATAATGTCATAGTTATCAGCTACTGAATGAAAGACATCAGCGACACGCTTTGCTTTCTCGCCTATGGGTACCTGCTGATAACCGAAATGGGTTTTATCTTCGTTCATGCTGCTTCTCTGTTTTTTATTCAAATTCAGTTTTTATAATTAATTTAATTCTGCGTGTTTATGTCCGGCTTCATTTAAGCGCTGTAAATAACTCTGCCATTTTGCTTCGTAATTAACACCGAGCTCGTATAAGTATGACCAGGTGTACAGACCGCTGTCATGATTATCATCAAATACCAGTTTAACAGCATAAACACCAACTGGCTCGATGGCATTAATATTCACATCAGATTTACCAATCTGTAGGGTTTCCTCCCCTGGGCCATGACCGCGAACTTCCGCAGAAGGTGAGTGCACACGTAAAAATTCTGTGCTGTATTTAAATTGCTTACCGTCATCAAAATCAATTTCTAAAATACGTGACTTCTGATGCAGGTTTATATTGGTTGGCCTTGGATCTGCCATTATCTGATCTCCGAATAATTGCGCCCTGAATTTTTATTTACGTCAGGGGGATGAGTGAGGGCATTTTACATGAATTGTGGATAAATATTCAGGCATTGTGTATGGGGATTAACTGCAGCACCCGGTGACATTCTGCCTGTTTAACTGGAGACAGCGTCGACCACCCGGCGGCAGGTTCAGGCAGTCACTGACTACCGGGTAGTTAAGGGCTGTAGACTTGCGGCTGAGCAGCAGTCGAAAAAGTTATAAAATATAGCGGCTTAAATCTTCGTCCTGCACCAGCTCGCCAAGATTTTTATCAACAAACGCGGCATCAACCAGCAGTGACTGACCCTCATCATCTGCCGCACTGAAAGACACTTCTTCCAGTAAGCGCTCCATAATAGTATGCAAACGTCGTGCACCGATATTCTCGGTGCGCTCATTTACATCATGGGCCACCTGTGCAATTTGCTCGATACCGGATTCTGCAAACTCCAGCTCATAGCCTTCGGTGCCTAGTAACGCTTTATACTGTTCTGTAAGGGATGCATCCGGTTCGGTTAAAATACGCTTGAAATCCGCCGTGGTGAGGGCCTTCAACTCAACTCGAATCGGCAAGCGCCCCTGTAGCTCCGGAATTAAATCCGAAGGCCTGGACAAATGAAAAGCGCCGGATGAAATAAACAGCATGTGATCGGTTTTCACCATGCCATACTTGGTGCTGACAGTGCAGCCTTCTACCAGTGGTAATAAATCGCGCTGTACGCCTTCACGTGACACATCAGCACCGGAGGTTTCACCTTTTTTGCAGACCTTATCAATTTCATCGATAAACACGATGCCGTTCTGCTCCGCATTTTGCACCGCATTCAATTTCAGCTCGTCTTCATTAACCATCTTACCGGCTTCTTCATCGATCAGAATTTTACGTGCGTCTTCAATGCGCAACTTACGCGTCTTGGTTTTATCACTGCCGATATTCTGAAACATACCCTGTAGCTGGTTGGTCATTTCTTCCATACCCGGCGGCGCCATGATTTCTACACCCATTGGCTCTACCTTAACGTTAATTTCAATTTCCTTATCGTCGAGGTCGCCATTACGTAACTTTTCACGAAATTTGTTGCGGGTATTATTTTCAGTGACTTCCGGCTCACCAAACTCATTGCGTGCCGGCGGTAACAGGGCATCGAGAATACGCTCTTCGGCTGATGATTCAGCGCGATGACGAACTTTTTCCACTTCCTGCTCACGGGTCATTTTCACAGACATATCAACAAGATCACGGATGATGCTATCAACTTCGCGACCAACATAGCCTACTTCGGTGAATTTTGTAGCTTCAACCTTAATAAAAGGTGCATCCGCCAGCTTTGCTAAACGCCGTGCAATTTCGGTTTTACCGACACCGGTAGGGCCGATCATTAGAATGTTCTTAGGGGTAATTTCATTACGTAAATCTTCACGCACCTGCTGACGACGCCAGCGGTTACGCAGGGCTATAGCCACTGCACGTTTGGCTTCATCCTGGCCAACAATATGTTTATCGAGTTCCTGTACAATTTCTCTGGGTGTCATTTCGGACATGATTTAAACCTGATGTGTTTTAACTATTGCGCTTTAATGCGATGACTCGCAACCGCAATAAAATTAATATTTAATTTCTTCTAGCGTTAAATTGTGATTGGTATAAATACAGATGTCACCGGCTATATTTAAACTTTTTTCCACCACTTCACTGGCGGATAATTCGGTATTATCAAATAAAGCCCGGGCTGCCGCCTGTGCATAACTACCGCCGGAACCGATAGCCAGCAGATCATCTTCCGTATCGATGACATCACCGGTGCCGGAGATAATTAAAGATGCTTCTTCATTGGCGACAATCATCATCGCCTCAAGCTTTCTCAGCATGCGGTCGGTACGCCAGTCTTTGGCCATTTCTACCGCTGAGCGTACCAGCTGACCATTGTGTTTTTCCAGCTGTCCCTCAAAGCGTTCGAACAGGGTAAAGGCATCAGCGGTAGCACCGGCAAAACCCACCAGCACCTTGTCTTTATATAAGCGACGGACTTTAATGGCGTTGGGCTTCATCACCGTATTGCCCAGACTAACCTGGCCATCGCCACCGATAACCACTTCATTATTTCTGCGCACCGAAAGAATAGTGGTGCCATGTAGGGTGGTTTGCAAAAGAGGCTCCTGTTTATTGTATTCGTAAGATGAGTTAAATGAGGCTGGTTAGGAAATTTTCAAGGCGTATTTTATAATATAAAGTCAAAAGCATATTGTCCGCAAATGAACGCAAAAAATTGCAAATAAAAGCATATTACTGTGGTGTGTATGCCGCAGGCGTAATACCTTAAATTTGCGTGGTTTGCATTCATTTGCGGACAATATGCTTTTTATTTTTTCTTATGCTGATTCATTTTCGCCCCACATCTTGCCCGAGGGTGCGCAGCATCATAGGTTTTTGCCAGTTGTTGAAAATCCAGGTGGGTATAAATTTGAGTGGTTTTCAGGTGTTCGTGACCTAATAACTCCTGCACTGCGCGTAAGTCATGCGACGACTCCAGCATATGGGATGCAAAGGAGTGGCGCATTAAATGCGGATACACCCGCTGGCTAATGCCTCTTTGCTGACAGAGTTTCTGGATGCGGGCACGAATGCTGGAAGCACTAATTCTCAGGCCTCTATTACTAATAAACACCGCATGATTTTCTTCTTTTATTAGACTTTTACGACATTTAAGCCACTTTTTTAAGATTTTAGCAGCTGGTTTACCGAAGTGGCAAAGCCGCTCCTTATCCCCTTTACCTAGCACCTTCAGCTGTAATGACGACCAGTTAATATCGCCGAGATTCAGTCCAATCAGCTCAGACAGACGCAGTCCACCGGCATAAAGCAATTCAAGTATGGCATAGTCTCGAATCAGTAATGGGTCTGTCACGTCATCTGCTAGCAGTAACAGGTGCTGCACCTGCTCAGGGTGCATCACATCGGGTAACTTGCGTGGCGATTTTGGCGCCCGCACATTAGCAGCGGGGTTTACCTGTATTCCGTCATTAACCAGCAAAAACCGGAATAACCGGCGCAATGCACTTAACAGTCGCTGAATGCTTTTGCCACCCAGCCCCTGACGATGAACCTGACTGACAAACTGCCGCACATGCTGCTCATCGATGTATGCCAGGTTACTATAGACAGGGTTTGAAGATAGGCCATAAAGCGACTGATATCACGCCGATAATTACTGAGAGTATGCGGGGAGTATTGTTTTTCGGACTGAAGAAACTGGTAAAAACGCTGTAGATCGGTTTCGAAAATATCTGGCTTAGGCATAGATATAATATCCAGAATAAGGCTCCGAGCAGCTACCGGGTGATTGACAGATCACCCCTGAAAACACGCTATCAGGAAGTTGCCCGGCGCATTGCCGCACCAATCAGATCGGCCAGACTGCTTAGAAAATCTGTGCCCATTCCCGCATGGTAACGCTGCGCATCTTTGCTACCCAGTGCGATCAGTCCAAATATACCATTATTAGAAATGGGGATAATTGCAGCTGATTCAACTTCATCCGCATCGCCCATAAATAACTGACTCATTTGTTCATCCGTAAAGTGACCACACTGAATACGGCTCTTTTCAATTAAAATAGTAAAAGCCTGTAGTACTTCATCATCTTTTTCAACATAAGTATGACTGGATTCATTATCCGCTGCGATAATTTCATCACTGTGCAAACGAAAATACACAAAATCCGTGCCCAGCTTATGACGTAATTCGTCATCAACAACACCGAGAATATCATCCAT
>VAPM010900904.1_pt1 | contig 12700 bp, 10 predicted proteins | sample 3395091 | NCBI WGS metagenome assembly VAPM01 (sample SAMN08290445, study PRJNA428436) | hydrothermal vent metagenome | isolation source: Deep-sea hydrothermal vent chimney 3 | place: Pacific Ocean: Juan De Fuca Ridge | reverse complement strand
GGTCGTGGTTTTGTGTTGAGCGCGGAAACGGTGTGCTTCGAGGTATTTCGCGAGATTATTCGACAGTCTCGTCAATTCGATTTCGAATCGGCCCTGGTGCTGGCACATCAGGACGTCATCGAATTATTGCTCGACGAGCAGGCGACCAGTCTCGCTGAGCTGGAGGAACAAACGGGCAAGTCGATTCGTCTGCAGGCTGAGTCGCTGTACCTTCAGGATCAATTTGACGTGGTGTTGATGTGACGATCGGCTGGCGGACATCATGAGCGGGTTTTTTCGTCGACTGCTGAAGTTTTTTACCTACCTGGGGGCCGGTGTCGTGATTCTGTTGGCAATAGCCGTCGGACTGTTCCGATTGTTCCTGCCGCGACTTCCCGAGTATCAGGACGACATCAAGGAATGGGCGAGCGCAGCGATCGGTATGCAGGTCGAGTTCTCCGGTATGGATGCACGCTGGGGTCTCAGCGGTCCAGAGCTGGAGTTCTACGATGCGGAACTGATACGCGTGGACGGTGGTAGCCGTATCGTCGCGGCTGAAGAAGTCCGGGTTGGTATCGGCTTCCTGCGATTGTTGTTCGAGCGCCAACTGGTGGTGGATCGCTTGGTCATACGGGACACCAGTGTCGATGTTCGTCAGCTCGATGACGGAAGTTTCCGCATCCAGGGGGTTTCTGCGAACGACCTGCTGGCGTCCTATACCGGAAATTCAGCGGCGACGGCAAACATCGAAATTCTTGGCGAGGATATCGAGTTGAGACTCATGCGACCCGGGGACACGCGGCCGCGTTTTTTTGCGGTTCCCGGCGTCCGCGTAAGCATCGATGAAAAGCGCATCGCCGTTGACGCGGACATACGTCTGCCCGACGATCTGGGGCGGCAGTTGAGCGTGTCAGCGATTCAGGTGCTCGCTCTGCCGGTCGTCGATCGAAGCTGGGATCTGCGTATAGATGCGGACAATATTCATCTTTCGGGCTGGTCCGCATTGTCACCGGGCGAGCGGCGCTTTCGATCCGGGACCGGTGACCTGGAGTTGGCGATAGCCGTTGCCAGCCAGGGCGTAAGGAATGTCAGCGCAGAAGTCGACTTCAAAGAGGTTGCGCTGGGAGATGAAGATCCGTTCGATATCAGCGGCCGTGTTGAGGTGAACGTGTCCGAACGTGGCTGGCTGGTGGCGGCTGATGAGTTTGCCATCGCGTTCGTCGATCACGAGTGGCCTGAATCGAGTTTGCGGGTTGAGGCGAGTGTCGATACGGACGGCGTCGTCGGCATGCTCGATATGCGTGCCTCGTATTTGAATCTCGGCGACCTGTCCTTGCTTGAGCCATGGTTGAACGAAAATCAACGGAAGGTGCTCGCGGATTACGCGCCGTCGGGCAGCGTCCGAAATCTGAATGCAACGGTGTCGGATCTGAATAGCGATGAGCCGCGATTCAAAGTGGCCGCCGAACTGGACCGGATAGGCGTGCGCGATGGTCCGCGACGGCCCGGTGTGCGTGGATTTTCAGGTCTCGTGCGTGCTGACCGTCGTGGCGGGCTGTTGGAAATACACTCCCGGAATGTGGAGGTTCATGTTCCGGAGTATCTTTCTACCGCTATCGTAATTGGCACGGCGGACGGCACCATCGTGTGGCGAAACGGCCATGATCGAACGACAATCCTGTCTGACGGGATCGCTGTTCGAAACGAATTCCTGGATAGCCAAAGCAACGTACAGCTGGTGCTTAGCAAGGACGGCTCGTCGCCGGAGATCGATTTGGCGAGTACCTGGAGTATTTCAAATATCGCCGCGGCAAAACGCTACATTCCGCAAAAGGGCTTGCCGCCGAAGCTGTACGAGTGGTTTCAGGCTGCATTGGTCAGCGGTACCGTTTCCAGCGGCAGAACGTCACTAAGCGGGCCGCTCGACAAGTTTCCTTTCGACGGCGGCGAAGGGCGCCTGCTGACAGAGGCGACGATTCGCGATATGACGTTCAAGTACCACCCGGCGTGGCCGGCAGCCGAGCAGGCGCGCATCGAGGTCGTGCTGGATAATGCGCGGCTCTACAGTGTGAAGAATCATTCGCACAGCGCGGGGATCTCAGTGGCGGACGCGCAAGTTGATATTCCGAATCTGCGAGAACCGGTGCTGTCTATTGAGTCTCATGCCACGACATCGCTGGAGTCGGTTCGAGATTTTTCGATGCAGAGTCCGATAGCGAAGGTCCTCGGTGGACAGCTTGATCGCATCAGCGTGTCCGGCGAGACGTCGTTTACGCTTGAGCTGACGGTGCCGCTAAAGAAAGAACGAATCCAGGAGTTCGAGTTTGTTGCGCGCGCGCGCAGCGACAATGGCACATTGGCGGTAGCCGGGTTCAAGCCGCCGATCACGGATCTGAGCGGCGAAGTTACCATCGAGCGGGACAGTATTTCGAGCGAAGGACTGGCTGGACGATTTCTGGGCGAGGCGGTGAACCTTTCGCTGCGGCGTTCGGATGATCCGCAATTCAGCGTTATTGCAAGTGCTGAAGGTATCGTTACGGGGGATGCGATAGTCAGCGAGCTGGGTGCGCCTCTTGAGGGGATCGTCAGCGGCGCCGCGCCGTACCAGGCTCGTATTCTGTTTCCGAGTAACAAAGTCGACGTGCCGTCTCCGTTAACCATTGAGTTTGATAGTGCGCTGCAAGGACTGGCATTCGGCTTACCTGAGCCGATGAGTAAATCGGCGGACGTTCCGCTGCCGGTGTCCGGCGAGATTCGATTCGTGCCGGGTGGCGAGGTGATCGAAAGTTCCGGCACTGCGGGTGATCGCATGGCCTGGCAGCTGGCGTTCAACAGACCGGAAGGTAGCTGGGATCTGGATCGCGGTGTACTGACCCTGGGCGGTGAGGTCTTGCAGCAAGCCGATACGCGCGGTCTGCACATACGCGGTGCCACCGCAGAGCTGCGCTTGCAGGACTGGCTCGATTTGTCGCGCAGTGGTGAGAAAAACGTCGGCGTCGCGGATCGAATCCGTTCCATTGACGTGCTTGTCGAGGACCTGTATCTGATCGGGCAACACTTGCGCGGCCACCGCATTAAGGTCGATCGCAGTGCACTCGACTGGTTGGTACAGTTCGACGGCGAGGACATCGTCGGTTCCGTGTTCGTGCCTTACGATTTCAGCGGTGATCGTGCCATGGTGCTGGACATGCAAAAGCTGCGCTTGCCCGGGAATGATGCGGAGGGTGACGCAACGATTGACTTCGATCCCCGGCGCTTGCCGCCTATTCAGTTGAAAGCGGCGCAGTTCGCGTTCGGCGATCACTATCTGGGCGCTGCCGAGGTGACCTTGGAGAAAACCGAGCGTGGGCTGGCGGCCGTTAGTATTTCCACCACGGACGCCAGCTACGAAATCGTCGGTACCGGCCGCTGGGAAGTGGACGAGAACGACCCGCTGGGTAGTCACAGTTTTATCTCAGCGACGCTGACCAGCACCAACGTCAAGGAAACGATGACGCGCCTCAATTTTCAACCGGGGATCGTTAGCAAGGAAATGACAATGATCTTCGATCTGAACTGGTCGGGAAGTCCGCGCGCGGATTTCTTTGATGTCCTGGGTGGCGAGGTCCAGGTGCGTTTTGGCAACGGCCAGTTGGAGGAAGTGAAACCCGGCGCTGGCCGCGTGTTCGGACTGATGAGTATCGGCGCTTTGCCGCGCCGACTGTCACTCGATTTTCGAGACGTATTTAACAAGGGCTTTGGCTTCGACAAGATCACCGGCAGCTTCAAGATCGATAACGGTAAGACACTGACCTGTGACCTGTCGCTCGCGGGGCCGGCTGCCGATATCGGCATCGTCGGCGAGGCGGACCTTGCCAATCGAACTTACGATCAAACCGCGATCGTCTCTGCGAACGTCGGCAACACCTTGCCGATTGTCGGTGCCGTGGTTGCGGGACCGCAGGTGGCGGCGGCGCTGTTGATCTTCTCGCAAATATTCAAGAAACCTCTGCAGGAAGTGGGTCAGGTCTACTACGGAATCAGCGGTTCATGGGATGAGCCGAACGTTGAATCGACGAATTCGAGCGCTTTTGTCGCCAGCGGCGAACTTGCGGGCTGTTTGGCTGACGGAAACTAAGGCGAAAATCTGGCGTATGTGATCGCGCCGGGGCAATATGGCGAGCATCCTGAACGTCGAACGCCAATCGATGTTTGTAACGCTACGGAATCAAGATTTGAACGACAATTCCATCGACGCAATGATGTCCCGCATGCTTAAGCCTGCCGGTCTCGACGAACAACACCTCAGCGCGACACTGGGCAGCATGATGCAGGGCGGCGTGGATTACGCCGATCTGTACTTTCAGGTCAGTCGCCAGGAGAGCTGGACGCTTGAGGACGGCATCATCCGCGAGGGCAGCTTCAGTCTCGATCAGGGCGTGGGCGTGCGCGCGGTCAGCGGCGAGAAAACCGGTTTTGCGTACTCCGACGAGCTGGTCATGCCGGCGCTCCGGCAGGCCGCAGGTGCCGCGCGCGCGATTGCCCGCCAAGGGCAGAGCAAGAGTGTCCAGGCCTGGAATTGCACCGTGGCCGCGCCGTTGTATCCGGCGGACGATCCAACGACGAGTATCGATGACCTGCAGAAAACCACTTTGCTCAGCGAAATCGATGCGGCGACGCGCGACCTGGACAGTCGTGTCGAACAGGTAATCGTCAGCTTGGCCAGTAGCCAGGATCTGATTCTCATAGTAGCGTCCGACGGCACCATGGCGGCGGATATTCGCCCGCTCATTCGCCTTAACGTCAGCGTTATTCTTGAGCACGGCGGGCAACGGGAACAAGGGTACGCTGGCGGTGGCGCGCGTACCGGTTTGGGATATTTTCTCAAGGGTGATATTCCGCTGCAGTTTGCGCGCGAAGCGGTTCGTCAGGCCGCGGTCCAGTTCGAAGCGCAGGATGCCCCGGCCGGTACGATGCCGATAGTGCTCGGGCCGGGGTGGCCGGGTATATTGCTGCATGAAGCAGTCGGGCATGGTCTGGAAGGCGATTTTAATCGCAAGGGCACGTCCGCGTTTAGCGGCAAGGTCGGTCAGAAGGTGGCGTCACCGCTGTGCACCATCGTCGATGATGGCACGATCAACGATCGGCGCGGCTCGCTCACGGTCGACGATGAGGGGACGGCGGGGCAGTATTCCGTACTTGTTGAGAACGGTGTGCTGAAGGGTTATATGCAGGACAAGCTGAACGCTCGGCTCATGGGCGTCGAATCCACCGGCAACGGGCGTCGTGAATCGTTTGCTCACACACCGATGCCGCGGATGACCAATACCTACATGCTTGCCGGACCGCACGAACCGGAGGAGATAATTGCCTCCGTCGATAAAGGCATCTATGCGCCGAATTTCGGTGGTGGTCAGGTCGACATCACATCGGGAAAGTTCGTGTTTTCTGCAAGCGAGGCCTACCTGATCGAGAACGGCAAGATTGGCGCTCCAGTCAAGGGTGCGATGCTGATCGGCGATGGCCCGGAGGCACTCAACAGGATTTCGATGGTTGGCAATGACCTCGCACTGGACACCGGCGTTGGTACCTGCGGCAAGGACGGTCAGTCGGTGCCGGTAGGTGTCGGGCAACCGACGCTAAAGATTGATGAGATTACCGTGGGTGGCACGGCCTAGCCCGGAAATGTCTTTACATAAGTCGAAAATCGAGCGGTTCGCAGTGCACAGTGTGAGATAGCTCACTGCACGGAACACGGCACTGCTGTAGCTTGCCGTTTATCGCATGGAGGCAGTAAAACAATGGCATTCGAAAATACAATAACAGAGCAGGACATGGACGCTAGCACGCAGCAATTCGTGCAGGGATTCAGGGGTGAGAGAGTCGATATAGAGCCTGACCTTTCGGTTGACGGCCTGTCCGAATCCATACTTTCGCGGATCATGGGACTGTTCGGCGGCGGAAAATCCTGACAAGATTCCGATTCTGACTGGACAAAGGCGCCCCGCTGTGGAGAATGAACTAGCCCTGCGGAAGAAAAATGGCGCCATCATGTGGGTCTCGAAGCCAATCTACGAAAGCTTGCCTTACTTCTACCTGCTGGTAGGAGCCACCTGTTTGGGCGCTTCAATGTACGTCAATCACTGGTATTGGCCGACGATTTGCTTCGTTGTCGGGCTGATATGCCTGGTGGCAGGAATGGTGGTGTTGCTGAAACGTCGCGACTATCGGGTGACTGACCGCCGTGTGGGCGAACGGCAGGACTACTGAAGACGAACTCTATGGCCGGTCGTTTACGGCCGAGTCCCGGTCTTCGTCAACCGGGTCAGCAGTTTCCTCAGAGATGGTTTCCCCGGGATCGACGTTTTCCGAATTTCGCAGATCGTAGTAGACGAGTTGGTGTACGCCGAGTGATATTGTGTCACCGTCCCGAAGACGGTATTTCTTGATTTGTTTTTCACCGAGGAATACGCCGTTTGTGCTGTTCAGGTCTTCAATGACACAGCCGTTTTCATCACTGATGAGTTGCGCGTGGTGGCGACTGACAAACTTGCTCTGAATGTAAATTTCGTTGTCCGGTGAACGGCCGACGATAACGCGGCCCAACGGAAAGTTCAGTACGTCGAGAACTTCATTGTCCGAAAAAACCTCGATTCGAGTTCTGTACGAGTCGGACTGCTGTCCGCGACCAAGTTCTACCTGCCGTAACTGATCGTACACGCCGGTATTGCTTTCGTGCTCCTGCCAGCCCAGTTCCTCCGCCGCCGCGATGACGTCGAGTGCTTCGACGACGCTCTTGTCATCGGCGAACGCACACAGCAGTGTCGTGTCACACAGCGTATTGATGAGTCGTGGTATGCCGCCGGAGAATCGATACAAGATGTCAAAACTGTCATCCGCAAACAAGTCCGTTCGTTTTCGCCCAGCGACGGACAGTCTGCGCTCAATGTATTCTCGCATTTCGCGGCGGTCGAGTGGACCAATGTGGAAGCGCAAGCGCACTCGTTGCGTCAGTTGTTTTAGTTCGGCAGAGTTGAGAGTGTCTTTGAGTTCCGGTTGACCGGCGAGGATGATGCGCAGCACCTTTTCCTTGTGTGTCTCAATACCCGAAATCATGCGAATTTCTTCAAGTACTTTCTTCGACAGATTTTGCGCTTCGTCGACGACCAGCACTACCTTCTTGCCGCTTGAGTATTGCTCAATCAGGAACATGTTGAGCATGTCCAGCAATTCGACCTTGCGCTTGTTAAACGGTTTGAAGCCGAACTCGGTGAGCACCGCCTGCAGGAACTGGGTCGGCGTTAGCTGTGTCTGAGAGACGACGGCATACAATACGTCATCATCGAGTTCTGCAAGAAAGGATTGCAATAGCGTGGTTTTTCCGGAGCCGATCTCTCCGGTGATGATGACGAATCCGTCAGCGAGCCAGATGGTCGATTCCATATAGGCTTTCGCGCGCGCATGCTGCTTGCTCCAGTAAAGGAACTCGGGATCGGGTGTCAACCGAAATGGCTGCTCCGTAAGTTGGAAGTGTTCGAGGTAAGACATCGCTGCGAAGAGTTTACCTGCTTTTTCACCGTACCGGCTACGCGTGTTCTCATCGAGCCGGGTAGACTACGTCACACTTTTGTCAATTTTTCCGACAAGCGTATCGCGCTGTTCGGCACTTTCACCGATAACAGTGACGTGGCCGAGTTTTCGACCGGGGCGGGGATGCTTTCCATAATCGTGCAATACCCCGATATTGAGCGCCCGCGTCGCGTCCGAAATCTCACCGATCAAGTTCAACATGCCCGCGTGTCCGCGGCTGGTCGTAGATCCAAGCGGCAGGTTCAGAATGGCACGCAGGTGGTTTTCGAACTGGCTGGTTTCCGATCCTTCGATCGTCCAGTGACCCGAGTTGTGAACGCGTGGCGCGAACTCGTTGGCCAGTAGTCGGTCGCCGATTGCAAATAACTCCAGGGCCAACACGCCGACGTAGTCGAGATGTTCGAGCAGGCGATGTACGTAGTCGGATGCGGTCTCGGACAGTTCGGGCAGATTCAGCGGCGACTTTGAGGTATGCAGAATTCCGTTGATATGAACGTTACGGCTCAGTGGGTAGATCGTGACGTCACCGTCGATGTTGCGGACACCCAGGCAGGATAGTTCGTAGTCGAAATCGACCCACTGTTCGGCGATCAGCGGTTGGTCGCCAAGCGCATTCCAGGCGGCCTCGATATCGGCGGTTTCCCGGACAACAAACTGTCCCTTGCCGTCGTAGCCGAAACGGCGCGTTTTGATGACCATCGGCAAGCCGAGTTTTTCCGCCGCAGCGTTCAGGTCCTGGTGCGAATCTATAGCAGCGAATTCCGGCAATGGAATCGCCAGCGTTTCGAACAATCGTTTTTCATCGAGACGGTCTTGAGAGTATTGCAACGCGGCGACGGGCGGGTAAATCGGCACAACTTCGCTAACGTGCCGCAGCGTGGCGAGTGAGACATTCTCGAATTCGTAAGTCAGGACATCGCAGGTTTCGGCGAGCGCCATGAGTCCAACGGTATCGTCAAACTGGCATTGAATGACTTTTCCGCAGGCAGCAGCAGGCGGGTCGTCGGACGGATCGATAAATCGGACTTCGATGCCCAGATCGCGAGCCGCGAAGCCGAGCATCTGGCCAAGCTGTCCGCCGCCAATAATGCCGATGCGCATGGTGTTACTGAGTCGGGTCGCTGTCGCCCAGAACTTTGTCGGTCTGGTTCTTGCGGAAGGCATCGAGCGATGTGGCTATCGCCGCGTCGTTATTGGCAAGGATCGCGGCGGCGAGCAACGCGGCATTGATCGCGCCGGCCTTGCCAATTGCCATGCTGCCAACCGGTATCCCCGCCGGCATCTGGGCGATGGAGAGTAGCGAGTCCATGCCGTTGAGTGCTTTCGATTGCACCGGGACGCCAAGCACCGGCAGGCGGGTCTTGGATGCTGCCATTCCGGGCAGGTGCGCCGCGCCACCCGCGCCGGCGATAATAACCCGAAGGCCGCGTGCGACAGCGGTGCTCGCGTATTCGAACAGCAAGTCCGGTGTGCGGTGCGCCGACACGATTTTGACCTCGTAGCTCACGTCGAGCGCATCGAGTGTCTCACTGGTGTTGCGCATGGTTTCCCAGTCCGAACGGGAACCCATGATAATGCCGACATCAATACTCATTTTGAAATTCTATCACCCTCAACGATTAGCGGCGCAGCTTTGCGATCTGATTTCGCAGCAGCTCGGGATCGACACGACGCATCAGCTTGCCGATGTACTGTTTTTGCCGGCGCAGCGCGCCATGGACTTTGATTTGACGCGCCTCAATGACGGCGGCATGAAGATCGTCGTCAAGCGTCAGCTTGTCGAGTTCCAGGGGTTTGAGCGTAATGAGTTCTTCACCCAACTTCTGCAATGCCAGATGCTCGCGTTTTCGAGCGCTTTTGCTGGGCTTTGTTTCGGTCACTGGTTACAGTACTCCTTGCAGCCGGTCCGCGAATCTGCGCCGCGAGTCTAACACGCGTAAGGAATGTTCCAATCATGACAGACAAGACGAAGCGCGAGTCGCTTGGCAGGGAAGCACTGGAGAGCCTCGTCGCGCTGGCACTCGATGAGGCACGGCGTCTCGGTGTTGATCAGGCAGAAGTTGCCGCGAGTCAGGATACCGGGCTGTCGGCGACTGCGCGCCTCGGTGATGTCGAAAACCTGGAATTTACCAACGATCGCGGCATCGGCATCACTGTTTACAAGAACTCCTGCAAAGGCAATGCGAGCACGTCCGATATTTCGCCGGCTGCGATTCGGGAGGCGGTTGCCAAGGCCTGCTCTTTTGCGACGCTGACGGCGGAAGATCCGTATTCGGGACTCGCCGATGTCGAGCGCATGGCGAGCGCGCCCGAGCTGATGGACCTCGATCTCGATCATCCGTGGGACGTCGACGCCAGCCAGGCAATTGCTCTGGCGATTGAAACCGAGAGCGCCGCGATGACTCACGATAAGCGCATCAGCAATTCGGAAGGCGGGACGGTGGCGACGAACCGTGGGACGCGTGCGTACGGAAATACACACGGTTTCGTCGCCAGTTATTCCCGGACCAGCCACAGCATTACCTGCGTTGTGCTGGCGGAAGCCGACGGCACGATGCAGCGCGATTATCACTACACGTCTTCGCGCGTACCCGGCGAGCTCGACGATGTTGCTTCGGTGGGCGTCAGGGCAGCCGAAAAGGTACTTGGGCGACTCGGTGCGCGGAAGATCAAGACGACTAACGCGCCGGTGTTGTTTATCCCGGAGCTTGCGCGAGGGTTTATCGGCCATGCGATTGGTGCGATCGCTGGCGGTGCGCAGTATCGGCGTTCGACATTCTTGCTCGATGCTGTCGGTGACAGCATATTTCCGGAGTTTGTGCAGATTCAGGAGCGGCCGCATATCGCACGCGGCATGGCCAGTCGTCGTTACGATGGCGAAGGTGTTGCGACTTACGATCGGGATATCTTTACGGACGGTGTGTTACAGGCGTACGTGCTCAGCAGTTACTCGGCGCGCAGGTTGGGTCTTGAGACAACGGCGAACGCCGGTGGCGTGCAAAATCTCCTGGTTGCTGGCAGTGACACTGATTTATCGAAACTGGTCGCACAAATGGGTACCGGCCTGATTGTAGAAGAACTGATTGGTCAGGGCGTGAATTCGGTTACCGGAGATTATTCCCGCGGTGTGGTTGGGCACTGGGTGCAGAACGGAGAGATTCAACACGCCGTTCACGAGGTGACTATCGCCGGAAACCTGAAAGACCTTTACCCGCGCATCGCAGCCATTGGCAACGATCAGGATCTGCGCAGCGGCATGCGCTGCGGCAGTTTATTGGTTGAAGAGATGAGAATAGCCGGCGCCTAGCCCTGTTGAGCTCCGGCTTCGCTCTGGTCCAGCAAGTCTGACAGGCTGTTGTCTGATAGCGCTGTTGCGATGGCCTCGTCGAGACTCTTGCCCAGATTCTCAATGGGGTCATTCCAGCGCGGGTCCCGGTGCGAGCCGGTTTCACCGTCGCGACGTACAACGTTGAGAATGTCCTGTAAGGAAATGCGCGACATCTCGCGGCCGGGCAACAACTGTTCTTCCTCGTTGCTGGTTAGTATTTCGGCCGCTTCAAGGCCGGCGGCAATCGGCGCAAGTGTTATCGAGGGAATGCGCAGCGAACGGGCCAGGCTGCTGATGCTGACCCCTTGTGCCGGCGAACGGAATTCCCTGCCGACCAGAAACATGATGTTGAGCGCGACACGTTCGCGCATTGCGTTTGACAGACGTGGTTCGCGTCGTCCGACGCGCAGGTAGGCAGGGTTCTGAAAGTAGAACGCGATTTGCGCGCCGATCAGAAGAATGAGCCAGTTGAGGTATAGCCAGATCAAGGTCGTAATGGCGATAGCGTAGCCGGCATACACCGCCTGGGTACGAGCCGAGTTGGCGAGGAAGGCGGCGAATATCATGCCCAGCGTCGCCCACATGAAACCGCCGGCCAGACCGCCGACGAGTGCTGATCGTACGTTCACCTTGGTATTGGGCATGTACCAGTACAGGAACGTAAACATGCCGGTGATAAGGAGATAAGGCGTGAGCTTGCTGGTCGCTGAGAATATCGGCCCGAAAACGGAGTTCTGCGCGAACCACAGTACGATGGATTCGTTTCCGATCGATGCGATAGCGCCCAGCGCGACAGCGACAACCAGTGGTCCGGTCAAGAGGACCAGCATGTATTCCATCATGCGCTTGGCGAAATTCCGCGGCTTTGTGACGTACCAGACGTAGTTGAACGCCTCCTCGGTCTTCTGCACCATGGTGATAGCCGTATAAACAAAAAACACGAGGCCGATGCCGAGGACACTGCCGTTGACGTTGTGCACAACGTCCATCACATGGTCAGTGAGTTCGGTACCCTTGTCGCCCAAAGGCGCGAGGAAGGCGTATAAACGTCCTTCGAGTTCTTTGTTAACACCCAGTCCCTTCAGGACTGAAAAGCTGAAAGCGATCAGCGGTACCACCGACAGCAGGGTGGTATAGACGAGACTCATTGCGCGCAGCGTCAATTGCCCCGAAACGATGTCTCGCAATACGGCAAAGGCGTTGCGCAGTACGCCCATCACGACGCGACCGGGCAGCCCGTAACTTTGCAGCAGATCACTCCAGATCAATGCGTCGACCCACTTTTTGGCAGCTTGAATCATACGGTGCCTATTGTGTCATCCGTCGGAGTGCCTCGGCGTATTTGTCCGCAGTTTCCTGCAGCACGTTCGCGGGCAGCTCAGGTCCGGGCGCGGTCTTATCCCAGTCGAGCGTGTCGAGATAGTCCCGCACAAACTGCTTGTCGAAACTGGGTGGACTGGAGCCGACCTGATATTCGTCGACCGGCCAGAAGCGCGATGAGTCCGGCGTCAGGACCTCGTCGATAAGGTGTAAGCGGCCGTGGTCGTCCAGGCCGAATTCGAACTTGGTATCGGCGATTATGATGCCTCGCGCCAGCGCAAAGGCGGCCGCCCGTTCGTAGATTTCGATTGAGACACGACGTACGCGCTCCGCCAGTTCCTCACCAATCAGCTCGACGACCCGGTCGAAACTGATGTTCTCATCGTGATCGCCAGGCCCAGCCCCAGAGCGATTCCCAGGAAAGCGGTGATATTACCAAGCTCGAAAGCGGCCAGCGTTAGCCCGGCTACATTTGCAATTGTCAGGATGTCCAACTCTGAGTCT
>VAPM010434020.1_pt1 | contig 12725 bp, 9 predicted proteins | sample 3395091 | NCBI WGS metagenome assembly VAPM01 (sample SAMN08290445, study PRJNA428436) | hydrothermal vent metagenome | isolation source: Deep-sea hydrothermal vent chimney 3 | place: Pacific Ocean: Juan De Fuca Ridge | reverse complement strand
TTTTTCCAGTTCATCGGCAAAATTCACTATTCTCCTTTTGCTCAGGGTAAAATTATCGTCCATAAAGGCGAAAGCCCTGTAACCATATTTGTGGTATAGAATTTCCATTTCGTTAGCAATGGATTCTGCCGATTGGTACCGCCACTTCCATCTGCCGAAACTAAGTTTCCCCGATACATTTTATTGGACACCACAATTTGCTTCAGGCTGTCAATTCCCTGTTGTGTATCAGGCAGCTTTTATTTTTACCGATATTTTTCCTAGAAGTTGTTTAAAGTGAGCGAAGAATCTACGAGAAATATTTGAAATAGAATACCTGAGTCCAAAAAAATATGTCATCGTAAAGTAGGCTCGACGGAAGCAGGGAGGAGAAAAAACACGTGTTTTCCTGACAATAAGAAGATCTTGTTTCTGTATTCTTATTTCTGTATCTTTGTGGAGATACTTACAGAAAATCTGTATGGGAACCGCCAAAGCATGAACACTCCCCCAGGGAGGCTATTAATTCGTCTTATCATGGATAGTTACGCGGAAGCCGCCGGAAAAATCGGCAAAAAAGGAGAAGAGTTACTACGTGCTCTGAAGAAAGGAGACACTATCCCCGTTGAGGATATGATCCGGCGTTTAAAGGAAATTGTTGATTTCGCAAAAAGGCACAACCCCCTGCTGGAAAATATTTTCAAAACCACCCTATATAGCATTGGCGATGCCGTTATTGCTACCGGCAGGAAAGGAGAAATTACGCTTTTGAATCCTGTGGCGGAGAAGCTGACGGGTTGGAGTGAGAAAGATGCTAAAGGAAGATCTCTCGGAGAAGTTTTTCACATTATCAGCGAAGAAAGCCGCGAAACCGTTGTATCACCTGTGGAAAAGGTTCTGCGCCAAGGCGTAGTTGTGGGGCTGGCCAACCACACCTTGCTCATTTCTAAACAGGGAAAGGAAATCCCTATTACCGATAGCGGTGCGCCTGTCCTTGACGAAGAGGGACAAATATCCGGTGTGGTACTGGTATTTCGTGATCAAACCAGGGAACGCGAAAAAAACCGGAAGATACTTGAAAGTGAAAGAAAACACAAAACATTGTTTAACAACCGATCAATTATTATGTTACTTATTGATCCGGAAAATGGAAACATTGTGGATGCTAATCCTGCTGCCGAGCAATTTTACGGGTGGCCGGTTAAACAACTTAAAGAGAAAAATATTACTGAAATAAATCAGCTTTCAAAGGAAGAAGTACATAAAGAAATGGAATTGGCCAAAGCTGAAGAACGCAATCTTTTTAAGTTTCGACACCAACTGGCTAATGGTGAAATAAGGGAGGTGGAGGTATATAGTAATCCTATCGAAATTGGTGGTGCTCCTTTGCTCTATTCCATTATTCATGATGTTACCCGGCGTAACGAAATGGAAGCCAAATACGAAGACACCCAGGCACGTCTTTTGGCGACATTAGAAAACATGACCGATGGATTTATTTCTTTAGATACAAATTGGATATGTACTTACATCAATAAACGCGGGGCTGCCTTGTTTGGCCTCGAACCTAAAGACCTCATTGGTAAGCATATTTGGACCGAATTTCCCGAAGGTGTGGGACATCCTTTTTATAATAATTACTACAAAGTCATGGAGACCGGGCAGGAAATCACCATGGAAGACTATTATGAACCCCTGGGCCGCTGGTTTGAAAACCGTATTATCCCTTCCGAAAAGGGGCTCTCCATATTTTATCAGGACATCACCGACAGGAAAACAGCCGAGGGCCAACTACGCAAACTCAACCGCACCTATGCTTTGCTAAGCGACGTCAACCAAACCATCATGCACGTACATGAGCCAATGGCTTTATTTGAGGCCACCTGCCACATTGCTGTGGAGAAGGGCGGATTTCGTATGGCGTGGATCGGGTTGCTCGACCCACAAACAAAGCAGGTTAGGCCCGTAGCGCATGTAGGCAGGGCCAATGGCTATCTCGATAAACTGAACATCGAGCTGGGCGACAGCGACCGTATACTCGGTCCCACAGCCAGCGCTCTGCGCGATGGAAAACATGTTGTCGTGAATGATATCGAACACGACCCGCGTATGGTCCCGTGGCGCGAAGACGCCCTGCAGTTGGGTTATCATGCCTCAGCCGCTTTTCCCCTGATTGTTGACGGCGAAGTAAGCGGTACGCTTAACCTGTATGCCGGCGAAATAGACTTCTTTGACGACCAGGAACTCAAATTGTTGGACGAGATGGCAGCGGATATCGCCTTCTCACTGGAGTTCAACAAGCAGGAAGAACAACGCAAACAGGCGGAAATAAAATTGGCGGAAAGCGAGAAACATTTCAGGCTCTTTTACGAAAATGCACCGATCCCTTATCAGTCACTGGATATCAAAGGAAGTATCCTTGAGGTAAACGATATGTGGCTCAGGACATTGGGGTATCAGCGTGAAGAAGTAATAGGCCACTCGATAGAGGAATACCTTACCAAAGAAAGTATCGGGATATTGCAGGACGTTTTTCCAAAATTTCTCTCAACAGGACACATTCATAATGTAGAATATGAACTTATCTCCAAAAAGAAAGAAAAGGTTGTTGTTGTTGTTGAAGGGATTATAGCAACGGATAAATCCGGAAAATTTAAACGGACACATTGTGTATTGCATAATGTTACCGAGCGCCGGCACGCGGAACAACAAATCAAATTGCTCGGCCGGTCGGTTGAGCAAAGCCCGGTCTCGGTGATGATTACCGATCTGGACGGCAGGCTTATGTATGTAAATCCCAAATTTACCGAAGTAACAGGTTATTCCATGGAGGAGGTTATCGGAAAAAATCCGAGCCTCTTAAAATCGGGTGAGCATCCTCCATCGTTTTTTAAAAAACTGTGGGATACGATTCTGTCCGGTAATGAGTGGAGAGGAGAGTTCAAAAACAAGAAAAAGAACGGAGAAACTTACTGGGACAGTTCCTCTATTTCTCCTATTTTGAACGAGAAAGGAGACATAACCTACTTTGTTGGCGTACAGGAAGATGTTACCGAAAAGAAAAGATTACACGATGAGCTGGTGAAAGCCAAAGAGAAAGCCGAAGAAAGTGATCGGCTGAAATCGGCATTTCTCGCTAACATTAGCCACGAAATACGTACCCCCATGAATGGGATCCTCGGTTTTATGGATCTGCTCAGTGAACCCGAGCTGGAAGAAGATACCAAAAACCGTTACATTGACATCATCAACAAAAGCGGTGAACGGCTAATGGCCACCATAAATGATATTATCGAAATCTCAAAACTTGAAGCCGGTCAACTTAAGGTTCAAATATCCGATGTCGATGTAACTGCCGTGATGGATTACCTCTTCGGTTTTTTTAAATATCAGGCCGATGAAAAAGGAATCCAACTGAAGGTTAATAATCGGCTTTCCGGTATGGATACCGTAATAAAAACCGACCGGCAGAAACTGGAGGGGGTTCTTATAAACCTCATACGTAATGCCATTAAATTCACCCGGAAAGGGTTTGTCGAGTTCGGTTGCCTCCTTAAGGACGGACAGCTTCTGTTTTATGTACAGGATACCGGAATGGGAATCCCCCCCGACAGGGTAAAAGCTATTTTTGATCGTTTTGTGCAGGCCGACCTCAAACTCACCAGACCCTACGAAGGCTCCGGGCTGGGATTGTCTATTGCCAAAGGCTATACCGATTTGCTCGGCAGCAAAATAGAAGTTGAATCAGAAGAAGGGAAAGGAAGTACCTTTAACTTTTCCATTCCCTATCAACCGGCAAAAAGTCAGGCCCAAAAAACTGTTACCACTTCTCTTCCAAAAGAAAAACCCGGAGGAAGAAAACTTATTCTCATTGCTGAAGATGATGAAGTAAGCAATATTTTACTAAAAGAGATTTTTGCAGAAAGAGATTTTAAACTCCTCTACGCCGTTAACGGTGAAGATGCGGTGAAAGTCTGTAAAGAATATTCTGATATTGACCTTATCCTGATGGACATACGTATGCCCGGCATGAACGGTATTGAAGCAACACGACAAATACGGAAATTCAACAAAAAGGTTCCTATTCTTGCCCAAACAGCCTATGCCATGCCTGGCGATAAAGAAAATGCGCTAAAAGCAGGATGCAACGATTACATCTCAAAACCCATTGATAAACAGTTATTTCTTGATAAAATAGACCGTCTTTTGTAAAAGTAAAAGAGATTTATTGACTAAATTCTGTTTCAGACGTGATGAGCTCTGGAAGTCTTTTCGGCATAGGAAACCTTTGTTATAATGGGTACTTCCGTTATAATAACCTGAATATTAATCTCCCGCTTTAATCTTTTCCTCAATGCCGGTAGTGGAATAGCCCGGGAGAAAATCGATGGTAATCACCTCCCCGCCTTTTTCTTTGACAATATCATACCCCACAATCTCTTCCGGACGGTAGTCACTGCCCTTGACCAGCACATCTGGCTGTACCGTTTTTATCAGCTCATAAGGCGTTTCTTCACCAAACAATACCACAGCATCCACAAAATGAAGAGCGGCAACAATGGTAGCACGGGCATTTTCATCCATGATGGGACGGTTGCTCCCTTTGCCTAACATTTCTACCGAACGGTCGGTATTGACACCTACCAGCAACACATCACCACAATCTTTGGCCTGGCTCAGGTATTTGATATGGCCCAGGTGCAGCAAATCGAAACATCCGTTAGTGAAAACGATTTTCTTTTGCTGAAAATGCCACAAATAGAGCATTGCAGATAATTCTTCTCTCCCGTAAATCTTCTTTTTTATGATGTCATAATTTTTCATTACTCGGTTTTTGAGATTTTGTGAGAAAGATAATCAAATATCCAAGTCCGCCAACAACCACATTTAGCAACGTTTGTCCGGCGTGTGTAATGGTAGCAAATGAGATAGCCACATCGGCATTGATATGATAGAGTTCTACCAGAATAGTCTTAACAATAAAATGATAGGCACCAATACCTCCCGGAACCGGCGCCACAATACCAAGGCTTCCAATGGCCAGCAGGGTGAGGCCATCCACAAAATTCAAAGAAGAAGTTTCAGGAAACATCATTACGGGAACATAGACCATTAGCGCGTAAAAAAACCAGATAAGAAAAGTATAAATGAGAAACAACCATTTGTTTTTCATGGTTTTTACCGTCTTGATACCTTCCAGCACCCCTTTAAAGAAAACCCTCATCTTCAGGTAAGAGGGATGATTGTTAAATCGGTGTTTGTTTCGTTTAAGCAAAATAAAAGAGCCTGTAAAAACAAACAACAGTAGCACTGTAAAAAGACTGATGTTCCAGAGGTTGACAAAAACGGTTTTAAAAAAAGGTCTGAGAAATTCATGTAGAAAATCATTTAACAGCCTGATTTGAAAAACGATCACTGAGAAAATCAGCAAGACCAATACGATCAGATCAAAGATGCGCTCAATGATAACCGTACCGAACAAGGCATTAAAAGGAATATTCTCTTTTTTCGATAAGACGCCGCACCGGACAAATTCACCCATACGTGGCACGGCAGTATTGGCGAGATAGCCAATCATAACGGAATAGAATGTTGTGGTAAGCCGTGTTTTGTAATCAAGCCCGCCAATGAGCAAATTCCAGCGGGCCGCCCGTAAAACGTGTGAAATCAATACCAGGAAAAGTGAAAAAAATAACCAGGAGTAATGGGCATCACGGATGTCAGTCCATACCTCATTCATATCTAGTTTCCGGAAACTCAACCACAAAAGAGCCAGCCCAAAGACCAGAAAAAGAAGATACTTCAAAACAGAAATTGTCTGTTTGCGCTGCACTTTTTACTGTCTTATTTTAAAAAATTGTTCTTATCGGGGAAAATGATGTGTGGCTTAAATTTTTTTGCTTCTTCAAAATCCATGATAGCATAGGAAACGATGATAATCAGGTCGTTCACTGCTACCTTTCTTGCAGCAGCTCCATTCAGACAGATTTCACCTGAATGACGAGCCCCCTTTATGACGTATGTGTCAAGACGGTTGCCATTGGTGATGTCATAAATGCTTACCTTTTCGTTTTCGATTAAGTTGGCAGCATCCATCAACTCTTCGTCAATGGTGATACTGCCAATGTAATTCAGATTCGCCTCAGTAACTGTAGCACGATGAATCTTCGATTTCAGGACTTCAATAGTCATTTTACAATATTGTTAAGCTACAAATTTTTTGCAAAAGTATTAAATAATCCGGATGTTATCGATGAGCCGTACTCTCCCCAGCCAAACAGCTACGCAGGCCACTGTTCCGATTTTGTCATTCCACACGGAGATGGGTTGCAGGGTTTCATCGTTCACAATATCAAAATATTCCAGCCTGAATTGTTCGTTACTTTCAAAAATATTGATGATCATCTGCCGCAGGGGATTGGCACAAATATGATTGCGCCGGAGCTTGGCTTCTTGTAACGTTTTGTATATGAAAGGTGCAACTTTCCGCTCTTCGGAGCTGAGCAGGCGGTTGCGCGAACTCATGGCCAGACCATCGGGTTCACGAACAATAGGGCAGGGTACAATCTCCACAGGAACCTTTTCCTCTGCCGTCAGCTTTTTAATAAGCGTAAGCTGCTGGAAATCCTTTTCACCAAAATAAGCACGATCAGGACGGATGATGTCAAAAAGTTTCTTTACCACAACTGCCACCCCGTTGAAATGGCCGGGACGGAAAACGCCTTCCATTACCTTATCCAAACCGCCAAAATCATATTGCACGGTTACCTCCTCGGGGTACATCTCTTTGACATCCGGAGCAAAGAGCACATCGCAATGCACACTTTCCAGCTTTTTGGTATCCGCTTCCGGCGTACGTGGATATTTTTTCAAATCATCAGCGTTGTTAAACTGAACAGGATTCACAAAAATACTCACCACCAGCAGGTCGTTTTCTTTTTTTGCCTGACGCATAAGTGCCAAATGCCCTTCGTGCAACGCTCCCATGGTAGGAACAAAACCGATACTTCTTCCTGCAATTTTTTTTTGTTCAAGAAAGGATATCGTCTCTTTTATTGACGAAAAAGTCTTCATTATTTTATCTTGCCAAGAATAGCTACCAGGTCAGCTTCAATACTTACCCGGGGAGATTCCACGATACGCCCAATTTCTTTACCTTGATAAGAGACAATAAAAGTTGGAATCCGCCGAATATGTAACCCGGAGATATTTGTACTTCCGGCTTTTATAGAGCGTAAAACAGCAATGTTTTTCACATGACTGCTGTCAAAGCCGGCATCATCCAGCACTTTGTAAAAACGTCCAACCTGCATTCTGCTATCGCCACACCAGCTTCCAAAAACAATGGTGATGGTAGTTTTGTTTATCTTTTTTGCAATTGCTTTGATAGCCGTTGCATCGGGATGATAGCTATTATATTCCTCGTTGAAATACCGACTGAAAATACCATGCTCCAGCCCGTTACGGCTACATGGCCCCACAAGCACATTACTATGCAGTATAGGATCCACAACAATCTTGTTCACATTTTGTCCAAATGCTCCCTGAAAAGCAAAGGCCAGAAATAATCCGGCAAGAAGTATTTTTTTCATTAGAATGAATATTTTGATTTAGATGCAAAGTTAGGACAAAAGCCAACAGTAAGTCAATAAAAAGCTTTGGATTTTTTTTTTCAACAGAGAGAAACCTCCTCGCCATCAATTTTAAATCCCTTGTTTGATCCAGAAAAAAAGGCTGCCCACTAAAGCGGGCAGCCTTTTTCATCCTTTTTAAGGATAATTACTTATCGTCAACTTCTTCAAAATCAACATCGGTAACTTCGTCATCGCCACCGTTACCACCGTCTCCGGGGGCAGCACCGGCATCTCCACCAGTATTGGGTGGTGTCTGTTCGCCGGGAGCTGCACCTTGTGCGCTTTTATACATGTCCTCGCTGGCTTTTTGCCAGACAGCATTCAGCTTTTCCATGGCGGCATCAATGGCAGTAATATCCTGCGATTTGTGCGCATTGCGTAAAGTCTCCAAACCACTCTCAATTTCTGATTTCTTATCAGCCGGAAGTTTGTCGCCATACTCTTTCAGTTGTTTTTCCGTCTGGAAAACCAGCGCGTCGGCAGCATTTAGTTTGTCAATCCGTTCTTTGGCTTTTTTGTCATCTTCGGCATTAGCTTCTGCTTCCGCTTTCATCTTTTTAATTTCTTCATCCGACAATCCCGAAGAAGCTTCAATACGGATATTTTGTGATTTGCCGGAAGCCTTGTCTTTGGCTGACACGTTCAAAATACCGTTACTGTCGATATCAAAAACAACTTCGATCTGCGGAACGCCACGAGGAGCCGGTGGAATTCCATCAAGATGGAACCTACCGATACTTTTGTTTTGGGTCGCCATGGGACGTTCGCCCTGCAACACATGAATTTCCACCGAAGGCTGGTTGTCAGCAGCTGTGGAAAAAGTCTCCGATTTCTTGGTAGGAATCGTCGTGTTAGCTTCAATCAACTTGGTCATCACGCCACCGAGGGTTTCAATACCGAGCGAAAGCGGCGTTACGTCGAGCAACAGCACATCTTTTACCTCTCCGGTGAGCACCCCTCCCTGAATAGCAGCACCTACAGCCACCACTTCATCGGGGTTCACGCCTTTGGAAGGCTCTTTTCCGAAGAAATCTTTCACAATTTTCTGAATGGCCGGAATACGTGTCGAACCACCTACCAGAATAACTTCATTTATATCGGAAGTGTTCAGTCCGGCATCTTTCAGCGCCAGTTTACAAGGCTCAATAGTAGCTTTAATAAGACTGTCGGTCAGTTGCTCAAATTTGGAACGGGTCAGCTTGCGCACGAGGTGTTTCGGGACACCATCCACGGGCATAATATAAGGTAAATTGATTTCTGTTTCCGTAGAACTGGAAAGTTCAATTTTTGCTTTCTCGGCAGCCTCTTTCAACCGCTGCAAAGCCATTGGGTCTTTACGCAGATCAATGCCTTCATCGTTCTTGAACTCATCGGCCAGCCAGTTGATAATTTTACCGTCAAAGTCATCACCACCGAGGTGTGTATTCCCGTTGGTAGATTTTACCTCAAAAACACCATCTCCAAGCTCCAAAATTGAAATATCAAAAGTACCGCCGCCAAGGTCAAACACGGCAATGGTTTCGTCCTGTTTTTTCTTGTCGAGACCATAAGCCAGCGAAGCGGCTGTAGGCTCGTTTATGATACGACGTACTTTCAGTCCGGCAATCTCTCCGGCTTCTTTGGTAGCCTGACGTTGCGAGTCGTTGAAATATGCCGGAACAGTAATTACTGCTTCCGTAACTGTCTGTCCAAGATAATCCTCAGCAGTTTTCTTCATTTTCTGAAGTACCATTGCCGAAATTTCCTGTGGAGTATAAAGACGGTCATCAATCTTGACTCTTGGTGTATTGTTGTCGCCTTTTACCACTTCATAAGCCATCCGCTTAATTTCGGTGGCAACATCGTTATAGGAATTCCCCATGAAACGTTTGATGGATGCAACAGTTTTTTTAGGATTTGTAATAGCCTGACGTTTAGCAGGATCTCCTACTTTCCGTTCGCCATTATCTGTAAATGCTACAATTGAGGGAGTGGTACGGTGTCCCTCGCTGTTGGGGATAACCACCGGCTCATTCCCCTCCATTACGGCAACACATGAGTTTGTAGTTCCCAGGTCTATTCCAATTATTTTTCCCATTTATTTTTCCTCCTTATGATTAATATTTTTTAATTTCTTTATTACAACTTTTTCTGTTGGCTTATTGAAGTCAATGATTATGCCAAAATCCGACTTAGATAATGACAAGAGCTTTCTGAAGGATTCTTCCGGAAGTTACCGGTAATAAAAGTTAAAGGATAAAGCATATAAATACCTTGTTAATAACGATTTATAAAGTAACCCGGTAAATTTTGAGTAAAAAGATTTTTTCTTCTACGATTTATGACAAAACGACAGAAAAATAAAGTCAACAGGAGTTTATGTTGGCAGTAAGGCCATTTTCCGGACGGCGATCCTAATAACTGTCACAAGTGTCCACTTGTACCTCCGTTAACCACAGCTGAATTCCTCTTTATCCCGTAAAATAATCCCACCGTTATCAATAAGCTAAAGGCAATAATAAAGTAATTTTGAGTACTTCCGAAATCCTCCATCTTCATGTTGACGAAACCGTTGTAATGCAGGTAGAAAAGAATCACTGAAGTGGCGTTATTTACAAAATGAGCAAAAATCGGAACCCATAAGTTTTGTGTTATCTCCAGCAGATAGCCCAGCATCAGCCCTAACAAAAACCGTGGAAGAAAGCCAAAAAACTGTAAATGTAACGCGCTGAAGATAAAAGCTGTCAGGATAACACCCGCATGGATATTCCTGGTCCATTCGCCCAGCAGGCGTTGCAGCAGCCCCCTAAAAAGCAGCTCTTCGCCCAGCGCCGGAATTAAGGCAATAACCAACAGATTCAACGCCAGTCCGGACGGGCTTTTCACTTGCAGAAATACTTCCGTCAGCCGGTCGGCTTGTGTTTCCTTAACTTTCATCCACTCGCCGATACCAGCCAATGCATTCGGAAAAGTCATGTGTACATTGATTTCCATCAGCCAGTTGATAAATGGCAAGATTGTAAAAATGCTCAATCCTGCCAGTAAAAGTATCATCGGTAAAGGTACCCGACTGGTTTTTAGGTAGCGGCCACTTTGGGTGCTGAAAAGGTATGCAAACAATAATGGCGGCAGGATGAACATGCCAATCTGATTTATTAACTGGAAAATATAGAGAAATGATTTGGCTGTTTCGGTGTTAGGTTGTGAGAGCATCACCAACAGGGAAGAGAGGTCACGGTGAAAAATTAATTTTCCGGCTACCAGCCCGAGGATAGAAAAAATCAAAGCCGACAAAACCACCAGAAAAAGCAACCAGAAAAGTTTGATACCCGGTTTGGTATCCGGAAAGAAAATTCTGCGTTTCATGAATAAGCGATTAGAAAGCACAAAATTAATATTTTTGCCCCACCGTTATACGCTTTCAAAAAAGGAAGCCTGTTATCAAAAATTTACATTTGTGGTTAAAATAGGTGAAATAAATCTCGGAGAGTTCCCGCTGCTTCTGGCTCCCATGGAGGATGTTACCGATCCGCCATTTCGTTACGTATGTAAAATGTTTGGCGCCGATTTGATGTACACTGAATTTATCTCCTCCGAAGGGTTGATTCGTGATGCGGACAAAAGTGTCAAGAAGCTGGATTTTGAGTCTGCCGAACGTCCCATCGGCATCCAGATTTTCGGCCATGATATTGATTCTATGATCGCCGCCGCCCGTTATGCCGAAAAGGCCCATCCCGACCTCATCGACATCAACTTCGGTTGCCCTGTGAAAAAGGTGGTGGCCAAAGGAGCTGGTTCCGGTATCCTGAACGACATCCCCAAAATGGTGAAGATGACTGCTGCTGTGGTGAAAGCTGTTAACCTTCCGGTAACGGTAAAAACACGCCTCGGATACGACGAAGAGCACAAGGAGATTGTGGATATTGCCGAACGGTTGCAGGATGTAGGCATTCAGGCGCTCGCTATCCATGGCCGTACCCGGACAACCCGTTATTCCACCCCGGCAGACTGGACGCTGATTGGCGAGGTGAAAAACAACCCGCGTATGCACATCCCCATCTTCGGTAACGGAGACGTAAACGGCCCTCTCTCAGCAAAATATTTCAAAGATACTTATGGTGTGGACGGCCTCATGATTGGCCGGGCTGTTTATGGCAACCCGTGGATATTCAGAGAGATAAACTATTATTTTGATACCGGAGAACTGATGACCCCGGCCGGTATCGAAGAGCGGGTACGTATTAGCATATTGCATCTGGAGCGGTCGGTATCCTGGAAGGGCGAGCGCCGTGGTATCATGGAAATCCGCAAACACTGGTCGGCCTATTTCAAAGGCTTTCCAGGTTTTAAACCTTTCCGCATCCGTCTGATGGAAGCCCAAACCGCCGGAGCAGTAAAAGAAATCCTGCAAGAGATCCTTCAAAATTTTTCAGAGAAAATATAGTAACCTGAGCTCTACATAAGCTTTGTAACGCCATCGGCTTTAGTATCCGTGCTTAAACTAACCTGTAAAATTTCTGTTTTTGGCCTGGCTGTCTGAATAACTTCATTTGTTTAGCCCTGGAAGTATTGAAATCAGGGTTCCTTGATGAAAGAGAGGTGGGCATCGCGATATTTCTTAAGGCGGATTTCCTTTCTGAATCTGCGCATAGTTTGATAAGGGCCTTTTGTTGCCGTCATGTTTGCCAACCATTGTGGGATGTTTCCACCTACATCTAGCTCCAGTGTAAATTCTACATCTACCAGGCTGTCTTTTAAAGGGATAAAACGCCATTGGGAACGAGCAAAAGGAATCCGGACATAGTTGGGATTTGCAGGACGATATTTAGGGATGGCTTTACCGCGGATGGTAACAATTTTGGTCACGGAATCCTGCGATAAAACCGTTCTGGAAATAATATCTCTATCTGTAACCGGCCAGGGCGCATCCGTCTGGTTGTATAGAATCCATGAATAAGGATATTTCTTCTCAAGTACTTCTGTTTTTTTATTCAGGAATACCCAGTTTTTATTATTTGGGAAGTCGGTTACTAACATGACTAACGAGGACAAAGTGGTTTTTAACAGTGTTGTTACCCTAATGATTCTGTAATTGGCACTAGCACTTTTTCGCGAATAAACCCGGATATTATC
>VAPM010009448.1_pt1 | contig 12740 bp, 11 predicted proteins | sample 3395091 | NCBI WGS metagenome assembly VAPM01 (sample SAMN08290445, study PRJNA428436) | hydrothermal vent metagenome | isolation source: Deep-sea hydrothermal vent chimney 3 | place: Pacific Ocean: Juan De Fuca Ridge | reverse complement strand
ATGCTGAGCTCCGGACGACACGATGAGGCCTTTTATCAGTCCATCTGGCAGTCGCTGGAGAACAGCGATCACTGGCAGGGTGAAGTCTGGAATCGTCACAAGGATGGTGAGGCCTGCCCGAACCTGGTCACCATCAGCAGCGTCAAAAACCACACCGGCCAAACAACCCACTTTGTCGCCACCTATTCAGATATCAGCAGCCTGAAGGAAAACGAAGACCGCCTGGAATTGCTCGCCCACTTTGACCAGCTGACCAGTCTGCCCAACCGCATGCTGTTCCATGACCGCCTGCGTGGCGCGCGTGCACGCGCGCACCGCAACCAGACCATCGTCGCGGTCATGTACGTCGATCTGGATGGCTTCAAGGCCGTCAACGATACCCTGGGACACGCTGCCGGGGATCAGTTACTGGGCAAGGTAGCGGCGCAGTTGCGCGCCTGTGTACGTGAGGACGACACGGTCGCCCGTCTCGGCGGAGACGAGTTTGCCGTGTTGTTCAACGGGCTGGAAGATGCCGCTCTCATCGAGCAACTGGCCGAGCGCATCGTCAGCAGCCTCAACATCACCATAGACTGTGACAGCGGCCCGCTGCAAGTCAGTGGCAGCGCCGGCATCAGCATCTATCCGTTGGATGGCGAAAACGAGGAAAGCCTGCTGGAACGCGCGGACCAGGCCATGTACGAGGCCAAACGGCGCGGAAAACATCAATACTGTTTTTACCGCGACATCAAAAACAACCTGGGCTGAGTTAGCCGCTGTGTACTATTTCATCAAATCAACACGCTTGCCCTGTTCACGCAGACGATCTGCGCGTACATCGATATAGCGTTGAAATTCCGGCTCATCGAGATAGGCCCCGGAGGCCACATAGTCCAGTATCGACTGCAGATGGAAGGCCTTCAAATAGGCCTCGGCGCGAAACACTTCATTGCCTGATTTATCCAAAAACACCAGTGACGGCGCATAGTTGATGTCCAGCTCTTTCGCCCACTGGCGGGCACTGAGGGATTCCCCCCCGGGTGTTTTCAGCTTTTCATCCGACCACATATCCACTTGGAAGACATCAAAACGCTCAAGCTGCTCACGGGTCTCCGGGCGCTTGAAGATATCGCTGTGCAGCTCATCACAATTGGGGCACTGTGTCTGCTCGAACAGCACCAGCCGGTAACCACTGCTGGAACGGGGCGCGGCAGCCAGCTGATTCAGCGGCAGAATAAACGCCTCGCGGTGCAGCTTTCCGCTGGCAGGCACCGGTTTGACCCGCTGATAGTACTCGGCAAAGCGCTCCTTGTTTTCGCCGTGTTGAGCGACATACTCTAGCGCCGCCTTGAACTTGTCGGGCTTGTAATAACCGTTAACACGCAGCGCAACCTTGCCCTGCTCGTCGAGAAACAGCATTGTCGGCGTGAACATGACACGCATCTTCTTGGCGAACGCCTTTTCGCTCATGGTCTCGCCATCCATCCAGGTCACCTCGCGGTCACCCCACATGTTGATGGCCAGTATATCCACCGTGGCGCGCGCCTTGTCGATGATATCCTGCTGGGTAAAGTTGACTTCGATGAGCTTCTTGCAATAGGGGCAGCCATCCTGATGAAAATAGAGCACCAGACGCTTGTTCTCCGCCGTGGCCTCGGCGAGGTCCTCGGCAATATCCATGAAGGAGTTCTTGAACCAGGCCGGCAACTCGATAGAACCGGGATTGGTCATATCTTCATTCAACTCCCCCTCTTTTAATCCCGCCACCGCTGTCGGTAAAACGGCCAGTAATATCAGAGCCAGTAATCCTTTTCGTAACATTGCCATTCCCCCGATTATTCCGCCGAAGCCATATCGCCACCACCGCCGTTGTTGGTGTCCACTGCAGTCGGAAATTATTTCAATACTACAGACAATAGATCAGACCAACACCATACCCAAGCACCAGACTCTGGAAACTGGCAAACGGCAGCATTGAAGACACCTTTTCGCCGCACCTACCGGCAAAAAGCTGCCAACAATTTGACACGATTTTGACGCCCAGCGCACGCCAAGCCTGCAACTCATTGAATACATTGCTTTTCATGAAATCTGCAGAAAGCTGGCACACTTTTCGCTAGTTACGATACAAGATCCGTCTGAGACGTTGATACCGAAATGAGAACCACTGGAGAAATCACCATGTCACCCATCAGAAATGCCGGGAATCTGGTGCCACTGTTTGAAGAAAACACGTTTGATGAGACGCAGACGGATGTCAGTCATCTGCTGCAGCTTTCCAGCCAGCTGCAAACCAGCCTGGACATCGAAAGCATTCTCACGGAGTTCAGCGAGGACATCCAGTCCATGGTGGCACATGACCACCTGGGCTATGAACATGAGGAACAGGGGATCACCTTTACCGTGGGCAAGAACGCCCGCCACAAGCTGTCCTATCAGCTGACGGTCAACGATGAGACCTTGGGGACGCTGCTCATCAGCCGCCGCCGCAAGTTCAAACCGGAAGAATGCCGGCAGCTGGAAAACCTGCTGTGCGCACTGCTGTACCCGTTGCGCAACGCCCTGCTCTATCGCTCCGCATTGACCGCCGCCCACAAGGATCCGCTCACCGGCATCGGCAACCGCGCCGCCTTCAACGAGGCGTTGGATCGGGAAATCGAGCTGGCCCAGCGCCATCAGCGTTCGCTGGGCATGATTGTCATCGACATCGACCACTTCAAGTCCATCAACGACACCTATGGTCATTCCATTGGCGACTGTCTGCTGAAGGCCATGGCCAATTGTGCGGACAATACCATTCGCCTGTCGGATCAACTGTTCCGCTACGGTGGTGAAGAATTCGTGGTTCTGTTACCGGAGACCGATGACAAGGGCGTCAAGCGACTGGCCGACCGTATTCGGCGTAATGTCGCCGCGATGGACTGCGCCTGCGAGGGCAAGCACATCAAAATGACTGCCAGCTTTGGCGTCACTACCCTGCGTAAGGATGAGGACGGCAAGGCACTCTTTGCACGCACCGATCAGGCCCTGTATCAGGCCAAAAAAGATGGCCGTAATTGCACACGTATCGCAGAATAATCCGCACTACCCTCAGCCAGTCACCAGAGACAGTCCACCGCCAGAGGACAGGTCTCACACAGTGGCCGCTTCCTGCACGCTCCCTTGGCATGCCGCACGATGAGGGCATGATATTCATTGAATAGCGCAACATCCGCCGGCAAGGCCGTCTCAAAGAAGGATCGCAGGGCCTCATAGCCCAGTTTCTCATCCACGAGGCCGAGACGTGAAAACAGGCGTCGGGTATAGGCGTCGATAACGAACACCGGTCGTTCGAAGGCATACAACAACATATCGTCCGCCGTCTCCGGACCCACCCCGTTCACTGACAGCAGGCCGTGACGCAGTTCGTCGGTCGGCCTCTGACTCAATGCCTCAAAAGCACCCTGGGCGAGATACCAGCGGCAGAAATTCTGTAGCCGGGTCGCCTTGATATTGAAATAGCCGGATGGCTTCAGCCAGGCCGCGAGCCGGTCGTGCCCACAACCGACAATCGCCTCGGCCGACAACGCATCATTTTTCTTCAGATTGGCAATGGCCTTTTCCACATTGCCCCACGCCGTATTCTGCGTGAGCACCGCACCCACCATCACCTCGAAGGGCGTATCGCCCGGCCACCAGTGCTGAGGGCCATAGGCTGCCAGTAAATCATCAAATACCTGTTGCAGTGACATTCAGTACACTTTAGCCGATGGAACGAGCCAGGTAGGAGCGGGCCATGCCCGCGATAGCTTTAACTACCGCCGAAATTGTTATTTCAAATATTGTGGGAGCGGCTCATCGTGCCCTTTGAGTATCAGCCGCGAAGGCTAGATTCATTCGCGGCTGAAGCCGCACAAATTGATAGTTTTCCCGCTTCACCCATCGCGGGCATGGCCCGCTCCTACCTGGCCGGCATCATGGCTTGGAGTTTCTGTTTATCGGCACTGCTGGGGCGATGATCGAGATGATAGATGATGGCCGCCAGTTCACGCTCGTTAGCGGCTGCGCTGTTGTCATCCATGATGCGTTTCAAGTGGGCCTTGTCGTCGGCCGATGCCTTGTGTTGCAGATTCATCATCGCGCCAGCCAGGGCGCGCTCGTTGTCATTGCTGGCGCGATCATCAATGATCGTCTGCAATTCCTGCTTGCCCTGAGGACTCGGGAAGTGCTTGAGGCGATGCATGATGGTGGCCATCTGCTGCAGGGCGGCCGATGGCTGATCCGTGCTCGCCTGGGCCGTGCCCACCAGCAGGGTGACGAAATAGAGACTTGTCATAAGTAGGGCCAGTGCACGGCTGGCCGGTAATCTCAGTACTTTCATTGCCGTTCTCTCCTCTGTGAAGGAGGCATCACCAAACGATGACGCCCTCCCCGAAGCCTAGTGCAACCGACGGCAATTACCAGTCTATTTTACTCAGGAATTGACGCCGAGCCGGGCGCGCACAATCTCGAGATCCCGCACCGTATCCACTCCTGCCGGTGGTGTCTCAACCGCCTCGGCCACGTGGATGCGCTGGCCGTGCCAGAGGGCGCGCAGCTGTTCGAGGGACTCCATTTCTTCCAGGTGACAGCTTGGCCAGTTGACGTACTGGCGCAGAAAGCCGGCGCGATAGGCGTACAGGCCGATGTGGCGATAGTGCTCAGAGCGTTCCGGCAACTCCTCGGTCGTGCTGGCAAAGGCATCGCGATCCCAGGGGATCGCCGCGCGGCTGAAATACACCGCCATACCCTCGGCATCCATCACCACCTTCACCGCATGGGGGTCGAATAGTTCGGCGGCGGTGGTAATACGGCTGCATACCGTAGCCATGCCAGCGGTCGGCTTTACCGCCAGATTGTCCGCCACCTGGTGTATCACTGCCGGGGGCATCAGCGGCTCATCGCCCTGCAGGTTGACGACGATCTGCCCGTCATCCAGGCCCAACTGGTCCACCACCTCGGCGAGGCGGTCGGTGCCGGAGCGGTGCTGGTCCGAGGTCATGCACACACGCGCGCCGAAGCCCTCGGCGGCAGTCTGCACACGGCTGTCATCGGTGGCGATAATCACCATTTCGGCACCACTCTCCTGCGCGCGCTCGTGGACGTGCTGAATCATGGGCCTGCCGGCGATATCCAGCAGCGGCTTGCCCGGCAGGCGTGTGGCCGCATAGCGGGCAGGGATGACGACACAGAAACTCATGGGATGATTCTCACTTTGAATTCAAATGCGCTTGCCACAGAGACACAGAGCTCACGGAGGATCCAAAATGCTCTGCGTAGGAACGGCCCCCCAGGCCGCGATGACAATGCCGAACAATCTATCGCGGCCTGGGGAGCCGCTCCTACACAATGAAAAACGCTGTGCCCTCTGTGTCTACACCGCTCCGCGGTGTAACGCGGATGGGTTGGGCATTCATCTGTGGTTGACGTGGCGCTGAGCGCCACAGGATGTGTGACACCGCAAAGCGGTGTCACGAGTCAAATGCGCTTGCCACAGAGGCACGGAGGATACGGAGAAAAACATTAACTATCTTTTCTCCGTGTCCTCTGTGGCAACAGATATTTCGCGCCCTCAGGCCACCTCTTCATCCGGCGCCAGCACTCGCGCCTCGTCTTCCAGCATCACCGGGATATCGTCGCGAATCGGGAAGGCCAGCCGGTCGCCCTTGCAGATCAATTCCTGCGCCTGTTTATCGTAGACCAACGGTCCCTTGCAAAGCGGGCAGACCAGAATATCCAGCAATTTCTTATCCATGTAATTTTCCTATCAGGCGTAACAATATTTGCGGAACGCGCTCATCGAGCTGCGCATCCACCGGCAGGTACCAATGGTTTTCCTCGGCGAAGGCCTGGCATTTTACCGCATCCTTCTCCGTCATGAGTACCGGTAGCTCATCGCCGAAGTCGATATCCTCTGCACGGAAGGGATAATGATCCGCAAAGGAGTGTTCAATCACCTCGAGTCCGTGACTGGCCAGTAATTCAAAAAAACGCCGTGGGTTGCCGATGCCGGCGACGGCATGCACCCGCTGGCCGGCAAACTGCGCCAGCGGCTGGGTCTTCTCCGCCTGTTGCAGATTATGCAGGCTGGTGGGCTGCAATTTCATGGCGTATTCGCGCGGGCCGGCGGTGCCGTTGGCGATCACCATATCCACGGATTGCAGGCGCCGCACCGGCTCGCGCAGCGGCCCGGCGGGCAGGCAGTGGCCGTTGCCGAAGCGCCGCACGCCATCGACCACGGCGATCTCCACATCGCGGCCCAGCCGATAGTGCTGCAGGCCGTCGTCACTGATGATGATGTTGCAATCGGCATGGTCAAGCAATGCCTGTGCCGCGGCCGGGCGGTCCGGGCCTACCGCCATTGGACAGCGGCAGCGGCGCGCCAGCAGCACCGCCTCGTCACCGACCATGGTCGGATCACTGTCCGCTCGCACCTGCTGCGGCCAGTGCCTCGCGCCGCCACCGTAGCCCCGGCTGATGATGCCGGGGCGATAACCCTCCTTACGCAACAGCGCCACCAGCCAGGCCACCAGGGGTGTCTTGCCGGTGCCGCCGACACTGATATTCCCCACCACGATGACCGGCACGGGAAGCCGCACCGTTTTCAGCAAGCCGGCGCGGTAGGCCCAGCGGCGGCCCAGGGCGACGGCACAGAACAGCCACGACAGCGGCAGCAGCAACAGGGTCAGCGGGGTGGTGCGATACCAGTGTGACTCGAGGCCGTTCACGGATCTGTCGCCCGACCGGCTCAGTCGACGCCGGGGGGCGGCGATTCGTTAAACTGCATGCGGTACAGGGCCGCGTAATCCCCCTCGGCCGCCAGCAGATCGGCATGGCCCCCGGACTCGACGATGCGCCCGCCGCGCAGCACGAGAATCTTGTCGGCGCCCTCCACGGTGGAAAGGCGGTGGGCGATCACCAGGGTGGTACGGCCCTTCATCAACACATTCAGCGCGGCCTGAATGTGGCGCTCGGACTCGGTGTCCAGCGCTGAGGTCGCCTCGTCCAGAATCAGGATCGGCGCATCCTTGAGCAGCGCACGGGCAATGGCGATGCGTTGGCGCTGGCCGCCGGACAGCAGTACGCCTTTGTCACCCACCAGGGTGTTCAGGCCCTGCGGCAGCTCGCGGATAAACTCCATGGCATGCGCCGCCTCGGCGGCACGGATCACCTCCGCCTCATCCGCGCCGGCCAGCGCACCGTAGGCGATGTTGTTACCAATGGTGTCATTGAAGAGAATAATGTCCTGGCTCACCAGGGCAATCTGCGCGCGCAGGCTGTCGAGGCTCAATTCCTGGATCGGAACGCCGTCGAGGGTGATTTCGCCGCTGCCCAGATCATAGAAACGCGGCAACAGACCCACCAGGGTCGACTTGCCACTGCCGGAACGACCGACAATCGCCACCGTCTGCCCCGCCTCGGCAGTAAAGCTCACGCCATCCAGCACCTTGCCCTTGGCCGGATCATAGGTAAACGTCACATCGCGAAACTCGACCCGCCCTTGTGCGCGGTCGATACTGCGTGTGCCGGTATCTTTCTCGCCACCCTCATCCAACAGGAAAAAGACACTCTGCGCCGCGGCGATGCCCTGCTGCACGGTGGACTGCACCATGGTCAGGCGCTTCATGGGCGCCAGCAACAGCATGCTGGCGGTGACGAAGGACATGAAGGTGCCGACGCTCAAGGTTTCGATCATGGCATCCGAGGTGGCGATAAACAGGATCACCGCCAGCCCCGAGGCGCCGAGGAACTGCGAGATGGGCACACTCAGGGCGCTGGTGATGGCCATCTTCATGTTCTGGCTACGGTTGTATTCATTGGCTCCGCCGAACTGCCTTTCCTCGTAGGCCTGGCCGCCAAAGATCTTCACCACGCGATGACCCTCGGTGATCTGCTGGGACAACTGCGACACATCACCCATGGAATCCTGAATGCGCTTGCTGATGCGACGGAAGCGCTTGCTGACAAACACCACCAGCACGGTGATCAAGGGACCGAGGAACAGAAATACCGCCGCCAGCTTCCAGTTAGTGTAAAACATGAAGCCCAGCAGACCCAGGATGGTCAGGCTGTCGCGCACCACAACCGTCAACGCCGAGGTGGCCGCCGAGGCCACGCGCTCGACGTCATAGATCAGCTTCGAGGTCAGCTGGCCGGCGGCGTTGTTGTCGTAAAAGGCCGTCGGCAGGCGCATCAGCTTGGCGAACATCTGCTGGCGCAGATCGTGGATGATGCTGCGCCCCACCTTCTGCATGCCGTAGTTAGCGGCAAAACTGGCGAGGCCGCGAATGATGAAGATACCCAGCAGCGCCCAAGGAATCCAACGGATCACCGTTGGATCCTTGTCGACGAAACTGCCGTCCAGCATCGGCTTCATCAGCCAGGCAAAACCGGTCTCGGTGGCGGCCACCACGGCCATGCCGAAAATGGCGAACACCAGAATCGGCCAATCGCGCCAGGCATAGCCCAGCAGGCGCCGGTAGATCTGACCCGGCGTCTGCTGTTGTCCAGCCTGACTGGCCAGGCGCTGTGTGTGGGAATCGGCGGGCATGATGCGGTAATATGTAAACCGCTATTCTTGGTTGGACTTGACGGTGGCGAAATTGAGATGCACAAAGCCCAGCTGGCGCGCCGCGTCCATCACCGTGATCACCGCCTGATGCGGGGTCTGGGCATCGGCGCTGAGGATGATCGGCGGATCCTTGCGATCACCCGCCACTTCCTGCATGGCCTTCTTCAGCGTCTCGATCTTGGAATTGATGACTCGCTTGCCATTGACGTAAAAAGTGCCCTCGGCATCGACGGTCACTTCTAATGCAAAATCATCCGCAGGAACCACGTTGGCGGCCGCCTGCGGCAGCACGATCTCGATCTCGGATTCGCGCTCGAAGGTGGTAGAGACCATGAAGAAGATCAGCAGCAGGAACACCACGTCGATCAGCGGCGTGATATTGACGTCCAGTTCTTCCTTGCGGTCGGAGCCGATATTCACTGAGTGGACTCTCCCGTGCCGACCTCAGTCTCACGCTCACCATGGATCACTTCCACCAGTTTGATGGCCTCCTGCTCCATGAACACCACCAGGCCATCGATGAGTCCGCGGAAATAGCGGTAAAACATCAGGCTGGGAATGGCCACGGAAAGCCCCGCCGCCGTAGTGATCAACGCCTCGGAGATACCGCCGGCCAGCACCGCAGGATTGCCCACGCCCTGCGAAGTGATCACGCTGAACACCTTGATCATACCAATGACGGTGCCCAGCAGACCCAGCAGCGGGGTGATGGCGGCGATGGTGCCAAGGGAATTCAGGTAGCGCTCCAGCTCGTGCACCACATGGCGACCGGTTTCCTCAATACTTTCCTTCATTATCTCGCGATCATGCTTCATATTCGCCAAGCCCGCGGCGAGGATGCGCCCCAGTGGCGAACTCTTGCGCACACTTTCGATTTGCTCCGGGGTCAGCTGACCCTTGGCATGCAGGTGCCAGATCTGCGCCACCAGGTGCTTGGGGGTGATGCGCTTGCGCTGCAGTGACCACAGTCGTTCACCGATGATGGCCAGGGCGATAATGGAACAGAGAATGATCGGCAGCATCAGCCAGCCGCCGGATTGCACGATCTCGAACACGTTGGATTTTCCTTGCTTTCAGATTGGGCGTTACTGTAACAGAGACGCCGTTTAGCCGGAAGATTCCATGCGCCGTGCCATGTTTTCTTTTCGCCACTGTCAGGTGGGCAGTGCCCACCCTACAAAAACAACATCACTCTGGTTTATGGACGTTTTTTGGCAGTGATTAATATCTTCGTGCTCTCTGTGGTGAAAAACCAAAAGCCGAAGCGATAACTCAAAGCGGTCGGGCGCTTGTCATACCCTGCGGCCCATCAATACCACCACGAAGGGCACGAAGAATTTCTCCACGGCCGGGGCAGAGAAATCCATCGACTGTAGGAGCGGGCCATGCCCGCGATAGTCCCGCCTTTCACCACAGAGATGAGAGGATCTGGACATTGTGGGAGCGGCTTCAGCCGCGAATGAAACCCGCTTTCTTCGCGGCTGAAGCCGCTCCCACAGGTTATATTTTGTTGCTTTTCGCGGGCATGGCCCGCTCCTACTACATACTTGCGGTTTGCCACTGAGGCAAAACGCTATCCATCGGATTCATCCGGCAACCGATGCCAGTAACGCCGCGCAGACTGCCGCCAGGTGTCTAGTAGGCGTATTCCCCCTTCCCCGCCAAGGCGAAAACGGATCGCACCATGACGGGCGCTGTCGAGCAGGCGGATATCCCGCTGCCGGTAACGCTCGGCGATGTCGGCCTTGGGAAAGCCATAGCGGTTACGATAGCCCACCGGAAACAGGGCGAACTGCGGCGCCACGGCATCGATAAAGGCCTCGCTGGACGATGTCCGGCTGCCATGGTGCGGTACTACCAGTATATCGGCGGCCAGTCTGTCGGGCTGGTTTGCCAGCAGATGTGTCTCGGCAGGCTGTTCGATATCGCCGGGTATCAGCACACTGCCGCCGGCGGTCACCACGCGCAGCACACAGGAGCGGTTATTGCCTCGCCGGCCACCGCCGGCGTAATCCGCCCGCGGATGCAGCAGCTCAAAACCGACCCCGTCCCACTCCCAGCGCATACCGCCGAGGCAGGACTCGGCCCCCAGCTCCGCCAGCCGCTGCGGCACGCTGCTCAGCACCCGTCCCGGCGGCCACTCGTCCGCCAGCGCCGTCGCACCGCCGATATGGTCGTTGTCGCCGTGGCTGACCATGAGCAGATCCAGTCCCGTCACCCCCTGTTGGCGCAGAAAGGGCGCGACCACTGTCTCACCGGTATTGAAGCCACTGGGAAAGCGCGGCCCCGTGTCAAACACCAACACATGGCGATGGGTGCGCACCACCGCCGCCAGCCCCTGGCCCACGTCCAGCAGGGTGAATTCAGCCTCGCCGGGCGGCGGCATCGGGGGCCGCACGACCAGCAGCGGCAACAGCCACACCCAACCCAGCCAGCGGGCCGGGAAGCCGCGCGGCAGAATCAACAGCATCACCCCGACCAGTGCACTGGCCACCGCCCACACCGGTGGCGCCGATTGCGTCCACTGTGCCAGAGACCACGCCCCCAACCATTCCAGTACCCACCAGAGAGCCGACAGACTCCACGCCGCAGCACTCAGTAACCAGCCACCCAAGGCGGGAAACAGCAGCCACAGCAGGCTCCCCAGCAGGGTCAGCGGCACCGTGAGCAGGCTCACCCAGGGCACCGCCAGCAGATTGGCCAGCGGTGCCACCAGCGAGGCACGCTGAAACAACAGGATCAGCAGCGGCAGCAGACCCAACGTCACCACCCACTGCACCCGTCCCCAACTGCGCCAGCCACGCGTGCCGCCGACCCGGCCAGACATGCCCAGCAGGATCGCCGCCACGGCGGCAAAGGAAAGCCAGAAGCCCGGCGCCAGCACCGCCAGCGGATCGATCACCAGCACCACCAACAAAGCCAGAGCCAGCAGTGACGAGGGACGGGTCTGGCGTTGCAGGATCAGCGCCACCATCACCACCGCTACCATCACCAGCGCACGCTGGGTGGGCACGGCGAAACCGGCCAGCGCGGCGTAAGTGGTCGCCGCCAACAGAGCCGCCACCGCCCCGGCCTTGGGCGCAGGCCAGCGCAAACTGGCACGGGCGGAGCGACTCCACAGCCAGCGCATGAGGAAGAAGACCATCCCCGATACCAGTCCCACGTGCAGGCCGGAGATGGCCAGCAGATGATTGGTGCCGGTGCGGATCAGCATATCCCACTGCGCATCCGCAATGGCCGAGCGGTCCCCCACCGCCAGCGCCGTCACCAGCCCGGTCTGTGGATGCCCGGCGAGTGTGCTGCGGATACCGTCGCGCAGGGTCTGGCGCAGGCGGTCAACGACGTGGCCGGAGGCCGCTTGCAGGCGCTGGTTCTCGTCGTCGGCCTGCGCCTTGCGCACATAGCCCTTGGCACGGATGCCCTGAGCAAACAGCCAGCCCTCGTAATCGAAACCGCCGGGATTCATAAAACCGTTGGGCTGTTTGAGGCGCAGCCGCAGGCGCCAGCGCTCACCCACCTGCAGGGGCGGCGCATCACGATACCAGCTCAGAAGTAATTTACCGGGAAGGTTTTCTGTTAAACGAGGGGACTCATCGTCGAGCCATAGTCGTTCGGCCTGAAACTGAAAACGACTGCGGCGCCCGAGTGGGTCTGGCAGGGAAACGATCGTCCCCTCCACCAGCACATCCCTGCCCTCCAGCGCAGGATCCAGCCCGCCGGCGGACATGACGTGCCCCATGACAGCGGCCCAGAGAAAGCCCAATAGGGCAAACCCGGCCACGCGCATCAGCGTGAGTCGTGCCACCGGCACCAACCAGAGAAACAGCAAGACGACAGGCAGCAGCAACGGCCAGCGCCAGTCCGGCAGACTGGCCAGCTGCTGCAACATCCATGTTCCAGCCAGAAAACCCAGCGCCGCGGCGCGCATGTTCCTGCATCTCCCTGATCACTTGAAAGTGATGTTAACTAGTACTCCGCCAAGGTCATATTGACGGGTTCAGTTGGTCTGCCAGCGTTCAGGACACCAACAGTAGGCGCTTTAGGCGAGGCGGTCATGGATGCTGACAGACCAACCCTCCGGGCGCTCCTGTGGTGTTTCGCTGCTGCGTCGCCTAAAGCGCCTACTGTTGGTACAGTGCTTGACAAGGACTATGGCCATTGCCTGCGCACT
>VAPM010073789.1_pt1 | contig 12747 bp, 11 predicted proteins | sample 3395091 | NCBI WGS metagenome assembly VAPM01 (sample SAMN08290445, study PRJNA428436) | hydrothermal vent metagenome | isolation source: Deep-sea hydrothermal vent chimney 3 | place: Pacific Ocean: Juan De Fuca Ridge | reverse complement strand
GGTGAAGTGGGACAGGTGCTTCCACCGGGTACACCAGTTGGTTTAATGGGGGGTGCAAACCCCGATCCGGACAGATTTTTTCAGAACGCCGTTAACGGAACGGGTTCCGAACAGACAGAAACGCTCTATATAGAGCTTCGAATAGGCGGAAAGCCTGTGGACCCTGCAAAATGGTTCGCCCAGACAAAGGAATGAAGAAAGATGAAGAAGTTCGTTATGGCCGCAATTGGCGGAACATTGGCTGGGGCTGTCCTGACCACTCAGGTCGCGGGACCACTGCTGGCACAAGATAGCGTTCGTGCCACGTCCGTTTATGAACAGCTGGATTTGTTCGGAGACATCTTTGAACGCATCCGCGCACAATATGTCGAAGACGTCGATGAGGCCGATCTGATCGAAGCCGCAATAAACGGGATGCTGACATCACTTGATCCGCATTCCAGCTATCTTTCCCCGGATGATGCAGCGCAAATGCGTGAAGATACCCGTGGCGAATTTGGTGGATTAGGTATCGAAGTTACTCAGGAAGAAGGTTTCGTAAAAGTCGTCACCCCAATGGACGACACCCCTGCATTTAACGCTGGCATCGAGTCTGGCGACTTTATTACCCATGTTAATGGCGAAACTCTGTTGGGTCTGACCCTTGGCGAAGCTGTCGAGCAAATGAAAGGACCGGTTGGGTCCGAGATCATTCTGACGGTTGTTCGCGAAGGTGCCGATGAGCCATTTGACATTTCAATTGTGCGCGACATCATCAAACTTACCGCGGTGCGGGTACGCGCCGAAGGCAGCAGCGTTGTCATGCGGATTGCTGCGTTTAACGACCAAACATATCCGAACCTTGCTGACGGATTAGCAAAGACCGTAGAAGAGCTTGGTGGCATCGATAGTGTTGATGGTTTTGTAATCGACTTGCGTAACAATCCTGGTGGCCTGCTAAATCAGGCGATTAAAGTGTCAGACGCTTTTCTGGATGCCGGCGAAATTGTTTCCACCCGTGGCCGTGATCCGCAAGATGGGGATCGTTACAATGCGACAGAAGGCGACCTAGCACAGGGGTTACCTGTTGTTGTTTTGATCAACGGTGGTTCTGCCTCAGCGTCCGAGATCGTTGCTGGCGCGCTAAAGGATCACCGCCGTGCAATCATTGTTGGCACTAAGAGTTTTGGCAAAGGTTCCGTTCAGACAGTAATGCCGCTGCGCTCGGACGGCGCGATGCGCCTGACAACTGCGCGTTACTACACACCCTCTGGCCGCTCAATTCAGGCGCTGGGAGTTTCCCCAGACATCATTGTGCAACAGCCCCCTCGCAAGCCGCCCTCTGAAGAGGACACCGATGAGTCGCTTCGTGCACCCCGCACCGAGGCCGACCTTCGGGGCAGTCTGAATAATGACAGTCTGACAGAGGACGAAATTCTACAAATCGAAGCAGATCGTGCTGCGGCTGAAGTGGCGTCAAAGCTGCGTGAAGATGATTTCCAGTTGGCCTACGCAATCGACATACTCAAAGGATTGTCGGCAATCAGCGCACGCGACTAAGGAAACTGGGCAGAGTGAATTCCTGCCTCGACCAGCCATGACACCCGATGAAATTTCTGCCCTGCCGTATCGGCCTAATGTCGGCATTATGCTGGCCAATCGCGTTGGCCAGGTGTTTGTTGCCCAGCGACTAGATAGTGAATTCGATGCCTGGCAAATGCCGCAAGGTGGCATAGATCAGGGGGAAGAACCGCGCACTGCTGCACTTCGTGAACTAGAGGAAGAAACTGGTATTCCCGCAGAATTGGTAACGATTGAGGCAGAATCCAATTGTTGGATAACCTATGATCTGCCCCATGACCTGGTGCCTAAGATTTGGAAAGGCCGCTGGCGTGGGCAGAAGCAGCGCTGGTACCTGATGCGGTTTCTTGGGGACGACAATCAGATAGACATTGAAACAGATCACCCCGAGTTTTCGCAATGGCAGTGGCTGGATCACCGGCAATTGGTGGCTAAGATCGTACCGTTCAAGCGAGAAGTTTACGCCAAAGTAGTCGCCGAATTTTCAAGCTATTTGGGCTAAACGATTAACAATCCTATCACTCTCCGAGACTGGAATTGTTTGCCCTCTATTTTTTAAGTTTAAATATTCAGATATTTGTATATAAAGCCCCCATTTAAATAAAACTTAGTCTAAGGGGCAGACAAAATGAATGCACAACGCTTAACCACTACGATCGCCGGATTGTTCATACTTGTCAGCCTCGCGCTGGCCCATTTCCAAGGTCAGGTCGACCTTAGCAAAGTTAGCTGGTTGTGGTTCACAATATTCGTTGGCGCTAACCTGTTTCAGTCCGGGTTGACCAGGTTTTGCCTGATGACCAATATCCTGCTGAAGCTGGGCGTTAAGCCCGCCACCTGAAAATTGACATCGAGATTAAGTCAATCCTAGGTCAGTCTTGATACTGGCTTAGGACGTCTGGCACTGGCAGCAGGTCAGACATCGGGATTGACACCGACCCTTGTTGCACAATCCGACAATGTTTGCGCTTTAGCGCGCGCGGATGTTCAACGCCGCAGGAATGGGCGATCAAATTCGTTCCGTAATTTATCTTACCAACAAAATTCTTAACCCGCACCGATTTTAGCGACGGATCAAGGCCATTTTGCAGGCTTGGTTTATGGGTTGTTATACCTGTTGGGCAGGTATTCTTATTACATTTCAACGCCTGAATGCAACCAATTGCAAACATGAAACCGCGTGCAGAAGTAACAAAATCCGTGCCAGCGCAATAGGCCCAGGCGACTTCGGCCGGGGTAATCAGCTTGCCCGAAGTTATGACCTTGATACGGTCGCGTAGACCAAACTTAGTCAGGACATCCACCACCAACGGCAGGGATTCCTTAACTGTCAGCCCAACACTATCCATAAGCGGCATGGGGGCCGCACCGGTTCCACCGTCGCCGCTATCAATGGTGATAAAATCGGGTGCGCTTTCAATTCCACGGGTGTGAATTTCTTCACACAATCCGTCCAGCCAGCCATAGCCACCAATCACGGCCTTGAAGCCAACCGGCAGACCAGTGACATCCCGCACATGTGCAATGAAATCCAGCAGTTCCGCCGCACTGTTTACTTCACGATGCCGGTTGGGCGAGATCGACGCTTTACCCGCCTCTATCCCTCGAATACCTGCAATTTCAGCGGTGACCTTGGCCGCTGGCAAAATACCACCTTTGCCCGGTTTTGCCCCTTGGCTCAGCTTGATTTCTATCATTTTTACTTGGTCGTGGGCGGCCACTTCGCGCAATTTGTCATCATCCAAACCACCACTTGCATTTCGCACCCCGTATTTGGCCGTGCCCATCTGAAAAACGATGTCGCAATCCCCTTCCAGATGAAACGGTGACAGCCCGCCTTCGCCAGTATTCATCCAACAGCCAGCCATCCTGGCACCTGCTGAAAGTGCCTGCACGGCCGGTTTGGAAATAGCACCAAAGCTCATGCCAGAGATGTTGAAAATCGACTTGGTCGTGTAGGGTTCACGCGCGAAAGGGCCGATTGTAACGGCTGGCGTATCTACCGCGTCCTCGTCCAGCGTCGGAAATGGGCAATTGACAAAAATCGGAGTGCCAGGCGCGCTTAACACCTTACTTGAACCAAAGGCGATTGTATTATCATCCCCTTGCGAAGACTTTTCGACCCAATCGCGTTCCGCCCGGTTGAACGGCATTTCTTCCCGGTCCATTGCGAAAAAATACTGGCGAAAGAATTCGCCCAAGGCGCTGAACAAATACCGGAATCGACCCAAGACCGGATAGTTATGGCGCACCGCATCTTTGCTTTGTCGTACATCTATAACAAAGAAGGCAGCAATTGTGATAATTACAGCGCCGATGGCCAGAACCAGCATGACCGACAGCACGTTCAATACTGGATAGATTACAAAGGCTATGAAATCCATTGGGGATCCTGAATTCTGTGCGTCATACGAAAAAAGACTCTGCCCGAATTATTTCATGTCGGACAGGGTCTTTTCGGTTTTTCAGTCTTGATCAGGCTTCAACGGCTAATCCGCTGCCGGCGACAGCACCATCATTGTCATTGCGATTGTTCCGCTTATTCCGCCGTAAACTGCTTTTGAGTATTCTGGTTTCACGGTCTCTCTCCAACAAAATTGTGTTTTGTACTGAAAAAAGTGCGTATCGCGCTGGCGGAAAACATTAAAAACGCAGCTATGCACGCGGGTGTGTGTGAATTCCGTGATCTTGCGTGGTCGTTTAATTTATTAGGGATTTCAATAAAACCAAGTGGGAATGCGTTTTAGTCGCCTTATCAAGTTAACTTTTATTGAAATATATGGCTAATCTGCGGCGCAATTTTTATTGCGCAACCGCTCAAGTATTTCCATTGTCGGATACCCGTCCGCAATTGAACTCTCTTCCTTCTGCCAACTGCGCAACGCTGCGAAGGTGTTTGGTCCAAAAACCCCATCCGCCCCTTTAGTTTCAAACCCGGCCGAACTAAGCCGTTCCTGCAATTCTCTTCGTTCTTTACGGCTGAGTTGTTTGTCGCTTCGGGGCCAGCTGGCCGTGAATGCAAAGCCACCAGCGATCCGGTCCGACAGATGACCAACCGCCAAACCATAAGGGATCGCACCATTGTATTGCAGCAATGTCTGAAAGTTATTGAACACCATAAACGCCGGGCCATTTACACCTGCTGGGAATAGAACTGAGGCGGGACCATGGTTTCGAATATCACCGCCAGCAACCGAAGAAATGCCAAGTTCTGCCCACTCAAAGGTGCTCTTTTTGATGCCTGTTCCGCATTGCTCAAAGTCAAACTGATCAACGCTGTCTATTGAAACCTCAAGACCCCAAGGTCGCCCCGACTGCCAACCTGAACCAGCCAGGTATGCAGCCGTCGATGCCAGCGCGTCCCAGGGTTCATCGCCCCAAATATCGCAACGTCCATCCCCATCGAAATCAATCGCATGCTGCAGGTAGCTGGACGGCATAAACTGTGTGTGACCCATCGCACCGGCCCATGATCCAATCATTTGGGTGGCGCAAATATGGCCCCTGTGGATGATTTTCAAAGCCGCGACCAGCTGATTTTCGAACAGGCCCTTGCGCCGCCCGTCAAAGGCAAGCGTTGCCAGGGCTTCAATCACCGGGAATTCACCGCGCACTTCGCCGTAAGCACTTTCGAGACCCCAGATCGCTGCGATTATTTCGCGCTTAACTCCAAACTGGTCTTCAACCTTTGCCCATTTTTCTTCGTTCTCGCACAATTTCAATCGGGCATTTTCAATGCGGGTATCCGAGACAGCACGATCAAGGTAATCCCAAACGGTTTGCGCGTATTCGGGTTGATTTCGATCTTTCGCAATAACTTCGCTATTGTAGCTAACACCTTGAAACGAGCGGTCAAAACCGGCAGCAGAAATCCCCTGACGATAGGCTTTTGTTCGAAAACCCGCGACCCAGTTGTCAAACCCATCCATCCGCTATTTCCGCTTTCGCGATACCTTGCGTTTAACTTTCGCTGCCTTTTTTGCGGACCGGGCCGGGCGGCGTGGCGAAGACTTTCCTCGTCCGCGGCTACGCCCCTTTGGCAGGGCTTTGTCTTCGACTGTTAACAGTTCCAAAAGCAGGCCACCGGTGATCGGCGTTGCCTCAGCAAGACGCACAGTAACGCGCTGACCAAGCGCAATAGTAAAACCTGTGTCTGATCCGACAAGAGTCTGTGCATCCGCGTTATGTTCGAAATACTCACGCCCTAACGTGCGCACCGGGATCAATCCGTCGGCGCCGGTTTCGTCCAGCTTCACAAAGGCCCCGAACCGGGCGACACCGCTGATGCGTCCGGTAAATTCACTGTTGACTCGTTCGCTTAGGAAAGCGGCCAGATACCGATCAGTGGTGTCACGCTCTGCCATCATTGAACGGCGTTCGGTTTCGGATATGTGCAGCGCTGTTTCATCAAGTTGCGCGGCCTCATCGGGCTGCAACCCATCCTTCCCCCAGCCATGTCCGGTTATCAGGGCGCGATGCACAATCAGATCGGCGTAGCGCCGTATAGGGGATGTGAAGTGGGCGTAAGATTTCAGGGCCAAACCAAAATGGCCGAAGTTTTCAGCATTGTAGTAAGCCCGCGTCATTGAACGAAGGGTGGAAATGTTAATCAGTTCATCAAATTCTGTACCTTCAGCCTGCCCGAGCAGCGAGTTGAGGTGTCGGGTTTGCAGAACCTGACCCTTTGCCAGCGTAAACCCTGAGGCCTGAGCAATTTCGCGCAAAGCATCCAGTTTCTCGGGGGAAGGTTCTTCATGGACGCGAAACAGCAGTGGCTGACGTCGTTCGATCAGTTCTTCAGCGGCCGCGACATTGGCCAATACCATGAATTCTTCAATCAACCGATGCGCATCCAAGCGATCCTGGACGGCAACTGAAGTTACGATACCATCTTCGGACAGTTCAATTTTGCGTTCCGGCAGGTCCAGATCAAGCGGTTGGCGGTTGGCACGGGATTTTACGGTTGCCTCATATGCCGCGTAGAGCGGATTGATGACGTCGTCCATTAACGGCGTGGTTTTTTCGTTCGGCTTCCCATCACGGGCCGTCTGAACTTCAACATAATTCAGGCTGGCCGCTGACTTCATCAAAGCGCGGGTAAAGCGGTGGCTGATTTTCGTGCCGTCAGCATCCAGCACCATGCGTACAGCTAGACAGGCACGTTCCACCCCTTCGTGCAGGGAACACAGATCACCCGACAGACGATCCGGTAGCATCGGCACAACACGGTCTGGAAAGTAAGTGGAATTCCCACGATTTCGGGCTTCGCGATCCAGCGCCGAACCGGGTTGCACCGCTGCTGCCACATCGGCAATTGCCACCCAGACCACATGACCACCCTTGTTTTTTGGATCGTCGTCAGCATGAGCAAAGACGGCATCATCATGATCACGCGCATCAGCCGGGTCAATCGTGACCAGGGGCATATTGCGCAGGTCTTCGCGCTTGCCCAGGCCCGCTGGTTTTAAACGATCATCCTCGGCAATCACATCGTCGGGGAAATGATCAGGGATGCCGTGTTGGTGGATTGCGATCAGTGATACAGCCTTGGCTGCACTCGGGTCACCCAAACGGTTAACAATCCGCGCTGACGGCAGACCCATACGGTTACTTGGCCCAGCCTTTTCTGCCTCCACCAGTTCACCATCTTTTGCACCATTTACATCGCTTGCCGCTACCCGCCATTCTTTGTCAGCCCCGCGTTCAACCGGCACAATCCGTCCACCTTCCGAACCTGCCCGAAACACACCAAGCACCCGTATGGGGTTGGTGCCGATCCGACGGATCAGGCGGCCAACATATTGATAGTCTTCGTCTTTGACTTCACTCAGACGGGCAAGAATTCGATCCCCCTGCCCCAATGCCGGGTCAGAGGTACGCAGGGTCAGCAGGATACGGGGTTTATCACCACTGCCTTGCCATTCCATTGGCAATGCAAACAAGTCGCCGTCACTATCCGGCGCTTTGACTTGCAAAACCGAAACCGGAGGCAAGCGATCAGGATCACGGTAGGTTTTTCGGCGTTTCTGAAGGTGGCCTTCGGATTCAAGTTCCTTCAACAGGCGTTTCAGATCGATCCGATCAGCGCCCTTAATACCAAAGGCGCGCGCGATGTCTCGCTTGGAGGTTTGTGTCGGGTTATCGGAAATCCAGTCCAGGATTTCCTCTTTCGTTGGAATTCTTTTCATCCGGTTCGCCTAACACGAACTGGAGCAAACGTCGCGGGGAAAAGCCGTTCATAGATCAGTCGCAGTATCCACATCAGACAGAGTATCAACCAACGCAATCAGATGGCCGGCAAGACCCTTCATGCTGTCAGCAAGCGCGTGTTCAGTTGACCATCGCACATTCGCAAACAGGTTCGGCGGACTAGGGCGCATCCGCTTCATGCCAACCAGCCAGTATCCTCCATCAATCGCCGGACCGAAAACGGCATCATGTGACCCTAACGCTTTAAAAGCCCGCGCTATGTGGGGTTTCGTAATCCCCGGAATATCGCCGCCCACTATCAAAACCGGCCCCTTGGGCATGTTGTCAATAATACGCGCCATCCGAACGCCAATATCACCCTGCCCCTGGGGTAACCGGTCAACATCGCGGGGCCAGATACGGCTTTGCATCCCTTCAACATCCGGGGAAACAGAAAGCGTCAGTTGCCAGCGCGGGTCGCGCATACGTCGGATCAGACCCAGACTATTGTGGCGAAACCACCATGCTGCGGGTACCATTCCGATGTCGCGACCAAGTCGGGTTTTCACCCGACCCGGACGCGGTTCTTTGACCATGATGACAAGATGTCGTCGGTATTCAGGCGAAATAGTCACGCAATATCCGGCTGTATACTTCTTTGAGCTGATGGATATGGGCAACCTCGACGCTTTCATCCACCCCATGCATACCTTTTGGAACCAGCCCAAATTCCACCACCGGGCAATGGTCTTTGACAAACCGCGCATCCGAAGTGCCGCCGGACGTTGACAGCTTTGGTTCCCGGTTGGTTTCGACTTTCACTGCATTTGCAACCAATTCAGAAAGCGCACCGGGGGGTGTTACAAAACTTTCGCCTGATACTTTCAGGCTCATCTCAAACGTGATGCCTGTTTCTTTGGTCAGCTTATCAGCTTCGTCCTGCAACCATTGTGTAAGGCTCGCCGAAGTGTGGGTATCATTAAACCGGATATTAACTGTAATATTGCATTCGGCAGGGACAACATTGCTTGCGGTATTGCCGGTGTCGAAATTGGTGACTGCCACAGTTGACGGATCAAAATGTTCGGTCCCCATGTCGAGCGTTTCGGTGTTAATTCTATGTACCAGAGTCGCCATGGCGGGAACCGGATTATTTGCGCGATCCAGATACGCCGAGTGGCCCTGCACACCAAATGCAGTGATATAGGCATTCATCGATCCGCGCCGCCCGATCCGCAGGGCTTCACCCATGAAATTCAGACAAGATGGTTCACCCACCAAACAGTCAGACATGGCTTCGCCCTGCTCTGCCATCCAATCCAACAGGGCGACGGTTCCATCCACTGCGTCGGCCTCTTCGTCGCCAGTAATTGTCAGTATAACCGCACCGTCTGGCGGGATTTCGGATACAAAATCAATCGCCGCCGCTGCAAACGCGGCGACACCAGATTTCATATCAGATGCCCCACGCCCCCAGAGCATCCCGTCTTTAATCTCACCGCCGAACGGGTCAACGCTCCAGGCTGCAACGTCTCCAATGGGGACGACATCGGTATGCCCATTAAAGCCAAATGAGCGCGTCGCTCCTTTTTTTCCCCACCTTGCAAACAGGTTCGAAACCTTACCGCGATCTACGCGGAAGCATTCAAATCCACCTTCGGTCAAAAGCTCTTGTAACAACACCAACGCACCGCCCTCGCTCGGCGTTATTGATGGGCAGCGAACAAGATTTGCCGTAAGAGCAACCGGATCAATTGGCTTTAGCGTCATATTTCCCTCAGTTTTCCCTTTGCAGTAGCCTGAAACGGTAATTGCAATGCCAGATTGTGGCCAAAACGCATCATTCGCCCATTTGGATCGTAATGAATGATTTCAACCAGTTAACAGATTAGTACGAGTAAGCCATAGTGGTGCCAATAATAAAATGCCTGAGGCAGGCAAACGCTGACAAAATGTTGGCATCAACGAGCGGCTCTTTATAGTAAAATTGGCATCCGAAATGCCAATTGACGGGCCCGTTCCTGCCATTGGGTGCATGGGAACAGGGACATCTGCAATGCAGATCACACAAGACGAAAAAATCCAAAGAAAGTTGGGACATCGCCAACAGGTAGTCCAGAAATGAGCTGGATTTTTCTGAATGACCGGTCGATTTTATCCGAAAACTCATCTAAACTCAATGCTTCGGCAAGCCTAATAGATGACGATACTCTGCTAGTTACCGGCTCACTTGTGCTTGAAATAGATTTCGCTGCTGCCGGAAATGCTCCTTGTCGATTGCTACATTACGAGACATCAAAAGATTGGCAACGCAGGTTTACAATTTACCTGAATGCAGATTATTCGCTATCGGTCGAAACACAGCAGGGATGCACACAGTCATATGTACATTTAGCTGATGCCACACCTAACATCTCGGGCATTGTAAAGCTTATATACTCTTGGGATGCACCAAAACGGCTAGGGCTATTGTCACTGGAAAACTCTGACTCTGGTTCGATCAACCAAGCTGTTATCCAGCGTCCTATCCCGCTTCCGATTGGCGATGCCAAAAAAATTGTACTTGATCACACTGCAACGAAAATCGACAAGCGCGTTCTGAACATTGCGCTGTCAGATAAAGTGGAAGCCGTTGGCCCGGCCCCGTCAATTTGCGCAGGTGCGTTGGTTGAAACCACGGACGGCTCGCGGCCAATCGAAAATCTGAAGCTGGGCGATATGGTTGTGACGCATGATCATGGACCACAGCCAATTCGGTGGATTATAAAACAAGAACTCGCTTCCCTTGGTCGTGCTGCCCCTGTCAAATTGCACGCCCCATTTTTTGACCTGACGAGCGATATCACCGTTGCCCAAAATCAGCGGGTTATGATTTCCGGGATTGAGACCGAGTATAACCTTGGCAAAGACGCCGTCCTGATAGAGGCACAAAACCTGGTTGGCTATCCCGGAGTTTCTCTCCTGACTGATCGGCTGGCGACGACATACTATCAATTACTTTTCGATAACCATGAATGTATCCACCTTTCGGGCACATGGGCTGATAGCCTATATGTGGGGCAATTGGCGCTGTCTCCGGAAATTGCAGTTACGACCGGTTTGGCAGATGTTCCGAATTCAGTTCTGCCAATTCACCATGCAATGGTGCATCCCGTTCTTCAAAATTATGAGTCGCGAGCCCTGCTGGAGACACTTACCGCCTGAATAGGCCATTGCCGCAGCATCCTGAGACGTGCGACACTGGTTCGGGGATGGGATAAATAATATGCGGCTTCTTTTACTAACAATTGCATTTCTGCTTGGATTTGCGCCTAGCGCAATAACGCAGGAACTAAGCGTTGTAACCGTTACACGACCACCTTTTTCGATGCTTGAAGATGGTCAGGAAACGGGTTTTAGCGTCGAATTGTGGGATGTACTGGCCAAAGATCTTAACCGCACATACAAATTTGTCCGGGTTTCCGAGTTCTCAGAAATGCTGGAACTCATTCAAACCGGTCAAGCCGACCTAGCCGTTGCCAACATTTCGATAACTGCTGGCCGTGAAGCAGTTTTGGATTTTTCCCAGCCAATCTTTGAAAGCGGGTTGCAAATAATGACCCCAAATGATGGGTCAGGAAATGTTTCAATTATTAAGGCTGTTTTTTCGCGCGATATGCTGATTGCCATGGTCCTGGCCATCGCTCTGTTGTTTGGAACAGGAATGTTAATGTGGCGCCTGGAACGTAAGGCCCAGCCATATTTTGACACCACTGCAAAAGAGGCAGTTTTCCCCGCATTTTGGTGGGCATTGAACCTTGTCGTAAATGGTGGATTTGAAGAAAGGGTTCCTAAAACTGCCTTTGGCCGCTTCTTTGCAGTTATCTTAGTAATTTCATCACTTTTCATCGTCTCAATTTTCGTCGCCAAAGTTACGGCTACCTTGACGATTGGCGCATTACAAAGCAATATCGCTTCCCCTAACGACCTATTTGGAAAAAAAATTGGCACGATCGCGGGCTCAACGGCCAGCGCATATATGGATGATCGTGATATTAATTATCGCCAATCGCCGAATCTGGAAAATTTGCTGCAAAGTTTTGAAGACGGTAAACTGGACGCTGTAGTTTTTGACGCGCCAATTCTTGCTTTTTATGTGAAAAATTCAAACGGCGCCGCCAAACTGGCTAGTCCGGTGTTTCGCCGTGAAAACTATGGCATAGCGCTGCCATCGGGTAGCGAACTGGCAGAGCCGATTAACCAAAGCCTGTTGAAGCTGCGCGAAGACGGCACGTATAACAGCATTTATCGCAGGTGGTTTGGCCGCAATCCAGATTGATTCCATGGCTTGTTTTTGATTTCTGGCACCCGAATTTTTGATTTCAGTCTTTATCAAAAAACGGCGTCATCTGCGCGATTATCACGGAATTTTCTTCAAGTGCGCGACCCATTAGCCCGCGTTCCTCACCGTTAATATCGTGACCCTCGGCCAACCGGTCATCCAGAGTACCGTAGCCGGACACATCCAGCGGAGCCATACCCGCCTGCTTCAGAATTGCCACGGTTTCGCGCACCGCCTCGGCTTCATCAATGCCGCTGGCGTAACACATCAGCGCAGCACCGGTTGCCCCTTTTGGCAAGTCGTCACCATCCTTACGGCCGACTTCAACCAGCAGGGTAAATACCTGTTGGCGTGATGCCTTCTTGGGTTTTTTCGGCTTGTCAGTCACGCAGTAGCTCATTGATTGCTGTTTTGGACCGGGTACGTTCGTCCACCCGTTTTACGATCACCGCGCAGTACAGGTTCACACCGTTTTTGGACGGCAACGAACCAGCAACAACCACCGAATAGGGCGGCACTTCGCCATACATGATTTCACCGGTTTCACGATCTACGATCTTAGTCGATTGACCGATGAAAACACCCATTCCAAGCACCGCGCCTTCGCGCACAATGCAGCCTTCAACCACCTCGGAGCGCGCCCCGATAAAGCAGTTGTCTTCGATTATTGTAGGCCC
>VAPM010552828.1_pt1 | contig 12750 bp, 12 predicted proteins | sample 3395091 | NCBI WGS metagenome assembly VAPM01 (sample SAMN08290445, study PRJNA428436) | hydrothermal vent metagenome | isolation source: Deep-sea hydrothermal vent chimney 3 | place: Pacific Ocean: Juan De Fuca Ridge | reverse complement strand
CAAAAGTCGAATAGACGCGGGCATGTCCTTTGCATAGGGTGCAGCAAGTTTACCGATATCTTCAGTGGGTGAAATAAGTAAAGTATCGACTTTGCGCAGGGGTATATCATTTTCAATAATGGTTTGATCTGGAATCTTGCTAACGGTGTTATTGATTCGGGTTAAGCGCTCCAGGTCGGCCTCAAGGCTATCAAGAAAAATACTGTTCAAAACATGCGATGCAATTTCGGCAAAGCTAGGTGACATATTTTGCGAAATTCTTAGCGGTGTTTCTTCTTCTTCCTTGCGGTTGCCTATAATCATCAGTCGGTCTGCACCAAGGTGCAGTGATGCGCTGAGTGGCGCAATTAGACGAATCGAGCCATCACCGAAGTATTCACGGTTTATTTTTTCAGCTTTAAATATAAATGGTATGGCAGACGAAGCCATTAGGTGACCGACATTGATTTTTTCGCGGCAGCCCTGGCGTCGGGAACGCTTCCAGCTTTGTATGCTTGGCTCGCCCTGAAAAAAAGTAATATTTTGCCCAGAATTATAGCCAGATGCTGTCACACTGACAGCGTGTAAATGACCGTTATCAATATTACGTTGGATACCTTTGGTATGTAAGTAGTTACTAAGTAGCTCGGTTAACGGTTGTCGGTCTAACAAGTACATGGGTTTGTTTTTGGCAAAACTTGCCAGCATCATACCCACGAGCCAGTGCGCGCCTGTTTTTAGAATACCGCTTGTTGAGGTGCGAAATATCTGGTCGCAATGAAAATTGCCCCAAATGGTGAGTAAACGAAAAACAGCCTTCTGGTAATTATGTGCCGCACCCGCCAGAGCAGCAGCGTTGATTGCACCTGCTGAAATGCCAGAAATTATCTTGAAAGGGCTAGGCTCACCCTTTTTTACTAATTCAGCCACCCCTTTTAACACGCCGACCTGGTAAGCCGCGCGTGCACCACCGCCCATCATGACCAGGCCTACTTTAGGTTGGCTAGATGGTGGCTTGCTTATGTTGTGAACGGGTTCAATGGGCATATTAGTAGTTGCGACCGCGATTAAACTAACTTTAGTCTAATATTAAATTAATAGCAGAAGAATGCTGGTTGAGCCTATATTTAATCGCTAAATGGCCGATAACATCAGTAGGATGAACACAGCGACTGATTTAGATCAAATAAAGCCCACCGATCTGCCCGCACCACCCCAGGCTGCGCTGCAAATTATTCGTGCTTGCGCGCGCGAAGAAGTGACCAGCACAGAAATTTCTGAAATTGCTGCAACTAATCCGGCGTTAACAGCCGAGTTATTGCGGGTGGCAAACTCACCGCTTTATGGTATTGCGCGTGAAGTAACATCAATCGGCAATGCGGTCTCAGTTTTAGGCTTACGGGCTATACGAAACCTGGTGTTGTGTATTTCTATTCATGACGCGATAGATAAAGAAGCCATCCCGGATTTTGATGCTGAAGTTTTTTGGGAAGATTCGTTACGCCGAGCCATTATTGCCCGACAACTTGCCGCGTATACAAAACTAGACGTTGATGAATGTTTTACTTCCGGCTTGCTTCAGGATTTTGGTTTATTGATTCTTTTTTATTTACACCCAGAACAGGCAAAAGAATGGCAGACATTACGGCTTCTATTACCGGATACAAGACTGCAAAAAGAACAAGATATTTTTTCAGTGACCCACAGTGAAATTGGCGAAAAATTAATTGAGTTCTGGGAGTTACCTGATTCATTAGGGATTGCGATAGGTGGGCATCATTCTGAAATTAAAAAAGGTTCATTAAGTTCAGTGTTAAAAGCAGCTGATTCGCTAAACAGTATATTTATAACGAGTGACCCATCACATGCTTTAGTGGATGCGACAAATTGCATAAGCAATAGCCTTGATTTAAATGAAGACGATTTAAAAAAAATATGTGAAGAAACTCCGGCACTGGTCATCGAAGCGGCGGAGAGTTTAGGATTAAAAATAGAACAGCAAGTTGACTTTGAAAAAGTGATGCGTGACGCCAATGTTCGCCTGGCAGATGAAAATGCAAGTTATCAGGAACTCACCTGGCAGTTAGAAAAAACATTGCGTGAGCGGGATACCTTAGCCTCCGCTTTACAAAATGAGCTAGAACTTGCCAGAGAAATACAGGCCAGTTTATTGCCTGCGGGTAAAGAAAACATGCCGGTTTACGGTGTGAATATATCAGCAAAGGAATTGTCCGGTGATTTCTTTGATTATTTTGCGCTTGAAGATGGCCGCATAATGTTTAACCTTGGCGATGTATCAGGAAAGGGAATGCATGCCGCATTATTAATGGCAAAAACCAGTAGCCTGTTTCGTTGCCTGGGTAAAAAAATTCACTCACCGGCTGAATTACTAAAAGTAATAAATAACGAAATATGTGAAACAAGTATTCGCGGCATGTTCGTTACGATGGTGGCTGGCGTATACAACCCAGCGAATGGCGAACTTGTTATTGTTAATGCCGGTAACCCACCGCCTGTGCTATTTAATGCCACAGCTAAAGATAAGAAAATACAGTTACTTTCAGCCGATGCACCACCGATTGGTATTATACCGTCAATGGAATATGAGGCCGTGGATATCAATTTAAATAAAGGCCATCTTTATATTTATTCTGATGGTATTACCGAAGGCTATACAGAGGATGATAAAGAATTAGGTATTAACGGTTTTGTATCGCTTATTGCTCGTATCGATAAGCAACCAGCACCGCAGAGGCTTGAATATATTATTGAATATTTATCTCGAAGCAAGAAAGGTCAGCGTGATGATATGACGTTGCTTGTTATTGAATAAGAAGGCCCGAATGTCTTACGAATTAATTTCACAAATTGAATTTGAGGCAGATGCGATAAATCTTAAAGTTATTCGTAATAATTTGCGGCATATATTTTCTGAATATAAAGAGGATGCTAAAACAGCCGACGATATGGTTATCGCTTTAAATGAGGCCTGCATGAATATCATTCAGCATGCCTACTCAGCAAAAACAAGCCAGACTGAGAGTGATGCACTATATAATGCAAAGAAAATTTTAATAATTATCGAAAAAAATGACCAACATTGGCGTTTTGAGCTTATAGATTTTGCGCCAATGGTCGATATAAAAGGTATTCAACCAAGAGATTTAAATGAAGTTAGGCCGGGAGGTTTAGGCGTGGCATTTATTCAGAAAATTATGGATAAAGTGACCTATGAAAATATAGTGCACAAACAACATCAAGGCAATCGATTGATACTCATTAAAAATACAAAAGTAAAAGTTTAAATATTTAGGCAGGAAAATGCTCATGGAATGTAATATTAAACAACAAGGTAACTGCAGTATTATTTCGCTATCAGGTGAAATTGACCTGTATTGTTCGGCCGATGCACGTAAAGCAATCTTAAGTGAGTTAGGGCAATTGAAATCCGTACTGATAGATTTGTCGGCAGTGAAATATATTGATAGCTCAGCAGTTGCCAGTTTAGTAGAAGGATTTCAAATGGCTAAATACTCTGGCCTGAATTTTTCCCTTGTAGCGGTAAGCAATGAAGCACTGCAGGTATTAAAGCTAGCTCGGCTAGACAAGGTTTTTACTTTTTATGATTCGGTTAGTGATGCAATAAAAAATTAACGGATATTGTATGTCTGGAATCACACGTAAGATTGATAACCTTGGATATAAGGTTGTATTGTTTGTAGAAGAATTCGGTTATATCAGCTCTTTGTTTTTTGAAAGTTTCTATTGGCTGTTTTTTGGTAAGAAGAAAAATCAGGCTATACGTTTTAGCGCTATTATTAATGAAGCAAAAAAAATAGGTGTTGATGCAGTTATTATATCGGCTGTTTTGTGTTTTGCCATTGGTATTATGCTGGCGATACAGGGCATTGAAACTTTAAAAACATTTGGTGCACAGTCACAGGTGATTTTAGGCATAGCATTATCTGTCACTAGAGAATTCTCGCCATTAATTATAGGTATTTTAGTTGCCGGGCGTTCGGGCTCATCTATTGCTGCAAGAATTGGAACAATGAGTGAATCGCAAGAAATAGATGCACTACAGGTAATGGGTATTAACCCGGTGCGCTATCTTGCTGCTCCTGTTTTAATTGCAATGCTGCTGATGGTACCGCTGTTGACAATGCTGGGTAATTTTATGGGTTTGTTAGGTGGCGCGGTATACGCCAACATAGATTTAAATATCAGTTACCTTGCTTACGCGGAGCGTAGCTTCGAAATATTAAGTATTAATGATCTGAGTCAGGGCATTATAAAGAGTTTTGTTTTTGCAAATATTATTGCGCTGGTCAGTTTGAGTAATGGTTTTCAGGTAAGTGGCGGTGCTGAAGGTGTTGGCCGGGCAACAACCCGTGCCGTGGTTATGTCGATAAGTTTTATAGTATTAGCCGACATGTTGTTTACTTATTTTTTAAATCGATAGGTGTTGCGCAGAAATAACGCGTCAATAGTATTGAGACAAGCTTTGACTATAAATAACAAATTCGCAATTAAAGTCGAAAATTTAATCAGCCATTATGGTGATCGTGAAATACTAAAAAATATTTCACTCAATGTACCATCAGGTGAAATTTTAGTCATTATGGGCGGCAGTGGCTCAGGTAAAAGTACCTTTTTACGTAGCCTGCTAGGTCTTAAAAAAGCAACATCTGGCAAGGTTTGTTTGTTGGGTAAAGACATTATGCAGCTGAATGAATCTGAAATGTACAATATGCGCAAAAACATGGGTGTATCCTTTCAGGGTGGAGCACTTTTTAATTCGTTAACGGTTGGCGAAAATGTGCGTTTGCCTTTGCATGAGCATACAGAACTGGACGAAGCAACTATTAATATTATGAGCCGTTTAAAACTGGAAGTGGTTAACCTGGCTGGCTTTGAAGATTTAAAACCAGCCGAGCTTTCTGGCGGCATGATAAAACGTGCTGCACTTGCGCGTGCAATTGTAATGGACCCAAAATTATTATTTTTTGACGAACCTTCAGCCGGTCTGGATCCAGTTGCTTCGGCAGAATTAGACGAATTAATTTTAACCCTGCGTGATGCCATGCAAATGACTATTGTGGTTGTTACCCATGAGCTTGAAAGTGCTTATAAAATTGCCGACAGAATTACCGTGCTGGATCAGGGCGAAATATTGATAACGGGAACGGTCAAAGAAGTGAAAAACTCATCTAACAAACGTATTCAGAGTTTACTGCATCGGCAAGCACGGCACGAAGAAATGAATGCTGACGAATACATAAACCGATTAACCCGAGAAGCTTTGCACCATTAAAAATATGAAACGCGACAATATTAATTATCTATATGTTGGTAGCTTTACAATAGTAATGCTGCTGTTATTGTTTGTTGTGTTATTAAAAATAACCGGGCGAGGAAGTCATTCTGATACTTATTACACCGTATACGAAAACGTATCAGGTATTCGTGAAGGTACAACGGTTACCTACGGTGGTTTTCAGGTAGGAAAACTTATTGCTATTGAACCCATTCGTGAAAAGGCTAAAACAAAATATAAGCTGCAGCTAGCGATAAAATCCGGTTGGCCAATTCCGGTTGATTCATTTGTTCGGGTTATTTCACCAGGCTTACTAGCGGAGTCTCAAATTGATATTTCTGAAGGCAAGGCGATAGCATTATTAAAACCTGATGGTGTGTTAGCGAGCCGGGCATCACTGGATATGATGGCTGTACTGAGTTCAATGGGTGGCGAGTTTTCAAATTTAAACAAAGCGGGTTTAATCCCTTTACTTAAAAATATAAATAAACAGGTCGATGGCTTTGGTAATAATCTGCCAGAAATTGTCGGCGATTCAAGAGAATTAATTTCTTCTCTAAATACAATTTCAAAAAAATTAGCGAATTTATTAACAGATGAAAATAGTTCGCGCATGAATAATGCAATTAACAATACCGATACGATTACCTCAAACCTAGTAAGCTTGTCATCTCGGCTGAATAATATAACCGAGCAATTACAGGGGCTGATAACTAACTCAAATAAACTACTTGCTGATAATAGTGACGATATTCACCATTCCATGTTAGACCTTCGTAAAGCACTGAATAGTGTTTCGCAAAATATGGAAACAATTATGTACAACCTGGATGTATCAAGTCGAAACATCAGTGAATTCTCTCATCAAATACGTAGCAACCCAAGTATATTGTTAAACGGTAAGCCGGTTAAGGATGAGGGTAAATAACAGGTGATTAAATATAAACATCTAATTCTGATTTTGATAAGTATTGTCTTGTCAGCCTGTTTTGGCAGCCCAGGCAGCGTGCCCGAAGACCGGTTCTATACTCTAATATTCAATACTTCAGCTATTGTTGTCAAAAAATATAACCGCATCAGTATTAAAAAAGTACGTGCATACGGCGTTTATAACGAACGTACTATGTTGTACGCAAATGCAGACTTACCGTTGCAGGTGAAACGTTATCATTACCATCACTGGGTTATGTCTCCAACCAAACTGATACAACACGGCTTAAAAGATTATTTAACCCAAAGCCGTATAGCAGACGAAGTGTTGGTGCATGAAGTAAGTCAAATTGGTATATTACGAATTAGCGTTGAGTTGCTAGCGCTTGAGCGGATTGTTAATAAAGGTCAGGCAATGGTACATGTGGAACTTGCTTTTAATATACATAAACCGGACGGTCATTTTAAATCATATAATTTTGAGAAAAAAATAAAAACTAAACGTAATACGATACATTCTGCTGCTGAAGCATACGGTGTTGCGCTTACGCATATATTTAGGGATTTTTTAAAAGTGTTAATCGTAGCATAAGTATATTAAGGTATATGACTTTAGCTGGATTTTTAAAATTAACCAAAGAACTTGAAATATCAATAGCTCATGGTATAAAGGGGTTTCCTCCCTCTGCATCTTAATTTGTCTATAATCTTTAAATGGAGTTAAATAATGGTCTTTAGCCAATTAAAGCCAAATATCTTTATAGGTTTGTTCGCGGGTCTATTCTTCTTTTCTATTGCTGCCAGTGCTGCCTCTATTTCGATAACATCTGGTAGAGGTGAACCCTTTGTTAATGCGAGTCAGTCTGGTTTTTATGATTTAATCGTCAAAGAAATGTTTAGCCGTATTGGTTTGCAAGCAAGAACAATACTATTGCCTTCTGAAAGGTCTTTGATTAATGCTAATACCGGTGCAGATGATGGTAATATTGCAAGAATTAAAGGTCTTGAAAGTAAATACACAAATCTAGTTAGAGTGCCGGGTAAAATAATTGATTTTGATTTTGTTGCATTCACTAAAAATAGCCGATTAAAAATAAATAACTGGAAAAGCCTGAAGCCCTATAATGTAACATTTATAAATGGCTGGCGACTTTTTGAAAAGAAGGTTAAATATTATAAGTCTCTAGTGCGAACGAAAGATTCGACACAGTTATTTGCGTTACTTAAAAATAATCGTGTTGATATTGGGTTGTATGATATGTGGAGTGGTCTCTGGTGGGTCAAGAAAAATTCCAGTGACATTCATTATTTAACCCCTCCTATAGTAACTTTTAAATTGTATCTTTACATGCACAAAAAATATAATAAACTTGTTCCTGGTTTATCGGCAGCGCTGGCAACAATGAAAAAGGATGGCACCTATGAGAGTATATTTAATAAAACATTACAAAAATTAACAAAAGAACATTAAAAATATTTTAAATGTAAGTATTATGAAAAGTCATATAGCACGAAAACTTATCCTTTATATTGTTCTGTTTAGCTCAGTCATCACCTTAGTATTAACCGCTCTGCAGTTGTATCTTGAATTTCAGTATGACGTTAATGGTATAAATCAAAAACTTGAGCAGATAAAAGTCAGCTATAAGAAAAGTATTACGCAATCCGCCTGGGTATCTGACAAAAAACAACTTCAAGTTATTCTGGATGGTATCACCAAGCTTTCAGATATTGCGTATGCTGAAGTGAATGTAAGTGATACAAAGAAAATTAAAAGCGGTTCTTTTTCTGATAAAGATGGTATCAATATCACAATGAACCTGAATTATTCTTATAATAAACAGAATATTAACATTGGAACTTTTACAGTCGTTGCCACGCTTAAAGGGATTTATAAACAGCTCATCAACAGGTTAGGTGTTATCTTGCTGTCTAATGCCCTGAAGACATTTCTTGTCGCTATCTTTATCTATTTTATTTTTGTCAACCTGGTGGCCAGGCATTTAACTAAAATATACGAGTTCTCGGAAAAACATGATGCATTGTCTAATAATACATTGCTTTCCCTGGATCGAAAGCCAGGTAATAACGATGAATTTGATGTGGTGGTACAATCTATCAATACAATGCATACAAGGTTAAATACACAGATAATTGAAATTAATCAACAGAAACAGTATTTAGCCAAAACACTTGATAGCATTGGTGATGCAGTTATCGCAACGGATAAAGACGGCAATATTACGCGCATGAATCCTATTGCAGAAAAACTAACCGGTTGGATTGAAAGCGCAGCAATAAAACAGCCCTTAAAAAATATCTTCTCGATTATTAATGCCTCAACACGCGAAGTAATTGAAAACCCGATTGAGAAAGTGCTGGCAACGGGTGAAACAGTTTACTTAAGTAATCATACAACGCTAATTGCAAAAGATGGTCGGGAGCATCAAATAGCCGACTCAGCTGCACCTATTATGAGTGACGATGAAATATTAGGTATGGTGCTGGTATTTAATGATGTCACCGAACAATACAAGATACGAGAGGCATTGCGAGAGAGTGAGCAGCGATTCCGCCAACTAGCTGAGAATTTAAATGAAGTGTTCTGGTTAGGTGCTGCCGATTGGAGTGAAATACTTTATGTGAGTCCCGCTTATGAAAAAAACTGGGGTTTAAGCAGAGAGATTTTATATAAAAAACCAGGAGCGTGGCTCGAAGCGGTACACCCTGATGACTACCAGCAGGTATTGGAAGATATTCCTGTTAATATCGATAAGCGGATGGATGTTATCTCTTTCAGGGAATATAGAATAAAAAAACCTGATGGTGAAGAAATCTGGATCAAGGCGCGTGCTTATCCAATACGTAATACAGATGGTGATGTTATCCGAATAGCCGGTATAGCCGAAGACATAACTGTTCGTAAAATTGCAGAAGAAACCATACGTCGCAGCCAAAAAATGGACGCTTTAGGAAAACTAACCGGAGGCATTGCGCATGACTATAACAATATGCTTGGTATCATACTTGGGTACTCAGAGCATTTAATCGATTTACTTGATGACCAACCAGAGATACAAAAATATGCTGACAGAATAAAGCAAGTAGGTGAACGCGGAGCAAAATTAACAAAAAAATTATTATCTTTTGCTAAAAATAGACCAAATGACTTCCAGAAGCTTGATATTAATAAGTTGCTGAAAGACGAAAAGGATATACTGGAAAGAACACTAACGGCGCGTATCCAGCTAGATTTAAATTTATGCGATGATTTATGGCATGTCTATCTTACGGAAAGCGATTTAGAGGATGCCATTTTAAATATATGCATCAATGCTATGCATGCTATAGATGGAAGCGGAAAAATAATAATTGAGACTTGCAATCAGAAAATAAATGCAAATAAAGCCGAACAGTTGGGATTAATAGCGGAAGATTATGTGTTGCTTACTGTTGCCGATACAGGCTGCGGGATGACCGAAGCATTAAAAAATAAAATATTTGATCCCTTCTTTTCGACTAAGGGCGTTGCTGGAACCGGGCTTGGATTGAGTCAGGTATATGGTTTTATTAAGCGTTGCAAAGGTGCAGTGACTGTTGATTCTAACCCTCAGCAAGGTTCACGATTTAATTTGTATTTTCCGCGGTATACAGGTGGTGAGCCAGATAAGCAGTTTATTGAAATAGATAAAAATATTGACCTTAAAGGTAAAGGCCATATTTTAGTGGTCGATGATGAGGTTGACTTACTTTCGATAATGAAGAATATTATCAGCAAGCAAGGTTATACTGTTTTTTGTGCTGAGAATGGAAAGCAGGCATTGGATATTATTGAAGCAGAAGAGATAGATTTATTAGTTTCCGATGTTGTTATGCCTGAAATGGATGGCTATGAACTTGCTGCAATTGTACAAGATAAATACCCACAAATAAAAATACAGCTTGCAAGTGGCTTTGATGAGGTTGATCATGCTGAAGTTGAACTGGTCAATGATATTTTGCAAAAACCATATGAAGCAGAAGACTTGTTACGCAGAATAAAATATTTACTTTCTCTGAGTGTTTGAATCGTACAGATCAATTAACAGTTGATTAGTGAAATATTTTTGGGGTTTAAGTTAAGAGTTTGGCGCGCCCGGCCGATTGCGAACTCGCTGAATAATATTACGTCGGGAGTTCGAATCGTACAGATCAATTAACAGTTGATTAGTGAAATATTTTTGGGGTTTAAGTTAAGAGTTTGGCGCGCCCGGAGAGATTCGAACTCCCGACCAACTGGTTCGAAGCCAGTTACTCTATCCAGCTGAGCTACGGGCGCTGGGTTTTGTGATTCTAGCATAGAAGTGTATCAGCTGAAAATTTTAAATATTAATAGTACCAGCCATATAAAGCACGGCCTTTCCCGAAATTAAAATTCTATTTTTTTGTTGCTCCAGCCAAAGTTCACCACCACGACTGGATATTTGTTTGGCGGTTAAAATGTTCTTGCCTAGCTCCTGGCTCCAGTAGGGCATTAACTGGGTATAGGCCGAGCCGGTGACGGGATCTTCGTCGATTCCATAATTAGGTGCAAAAAAGCGGCAGACAAAATCATAGTCTTTGGCAGCGGCGGTGATTATGACGCCACGTAAATCATTTTGTATCAGTTTTTCGCGTTGTGGTGTGGCATTTATAATTTCATCTTCTGACTCGAATACAAGAATATAATCCTCTGATTTTAAGCACTCGACAGGCTTATAATTAAAGGCGGTAAGTATTTCAGGTGGAATCTCGCATTGCACAGCTGGCTGTGCGGGAAAGTCTAGTGTCAGTAAGTCTTTATTCTGTTTTACGCGTAGCTCACCACTTTTCGAGTTAAACTTAAGAACCTCTTCCTTTACGCCGAGTATTTCAAGCAAAACATAAGCGCTGGCCAGGGTTGCATGACCGCAGAGCGCCACTTCGGTTTGTGGGGTAAACCAACGAATATCATATGCATTGTTTTGCTCAACAAAAAAAGCAGTTTCGGATAAATTATTTTCTGCGGCAATCGCCTGCATGCATTCATCACTTAGCCATGATTCAAGTGGGCAGACAGCGGCAGGGTTGCCTTTAAAAATGGAATCAGTGAATGCATCGACCTGATATATTTTCAGTTTCACGCGGTTTGTTGCATATAGTTGTCGATAATATCGACCACTGTATTGCAAAGCTGTTGCGCCTGTTGCGGGTTATTCAGATCGAATTTAGAAGGTTCAAGATCTGGGATATGAAAAATAGTTACATTATTTTTTTCTGCCGTCTGAGTATCAACCAAACTAATATCATGGTTAGCCACCACCAGTAGCTCAAGCTTTAACATACTGTTAAGTACTTCAGCATTAAGAGAAGTATTTAATGTTACAACACAGTGGCTACGCCAGCAGCGCTCTTTTAATTCATCTTCATCGAGGCCTAAAAATTGTTGCCAGCCAAATTTACTGGCAGTCAGTGGTGGGAACTCAACATCGCTGGGTAATAGTTGGCTATCGGGTATAACAATATTCATAAGTAGTTTCTTTATTTTTTACGACGTTGTTGAACGGCATCGGCAAGTTTTTCTAACACCGGCAGGGTGCTATCCCAGCTTATGCAGGCATCGGTAATGCTTTGGCCATAGGTAAGTTTATCGTTGCCATCAACGTCTTGCCGGCCTTCTACTAAATGACTTTCCAGCATAACGCCCATAATGCGGCTGTCGCCCGCCGCAATTTGTTCGGCAATATTATTGCTAACCTCTATTTGCCGTTGGAATTGTTTTTCACTGTTCGCATGGCTAGCATCAATCATAATATTTTCGGCTAAGCCTGCATCGCGTAATTGCGTTGCAGCGGCATTTACATTTTCTGCATCATAGTTTGGTTTTTTGCCACCGCGCAAAATAACATGCACATCATCATTACCGGTGGTCGTGAAAATAGCCGATAGCCCTTGCTTGGTTAAAGACAAAAAATTATGTGGCTGGCTGGCGGAGGTTAAAGCATCCACCGCGATTTTTAGTGTGCCATCGGTACCGTTTTTAAAACCGACCGGGCAAGATAAGCCGGAGGCCAGTTCACGATGTACCTGGCTTTCCGTGGTGCGTGCCCCAATCGCACCCCAGCTGATTAAATCAGCTAAATATTGCGGGGTAATTAAATCCAGAAATTCGGTTCCAGCAGGTATACCAAGGTCATTAATATTGGCGAGTAATTGCCGCGCAATATGCAGGCCTTTATTAATTTCATAGCTATTATCAAGATTAGGATCGTTGATCAAGCCTTTCCAGCCTACGGTAGTGCGTGGCTTTTCAAAATACACGCGCATAACAAGGAGTAAATCTTTATTGAGTAATTCCTCTTGCTGTTTTAATTGCCGTGCATATTCGAGTGCGGCTTCAGGGTCGTGAACCGAACAGGGGCCAACAATAACGAGTACACGGTCGTCCTTTCCACTAAGAATATTGTGAATGGCATTACGTGCAACAAAGATGGTCTTGCGGCCTATGTCACTTACTCTAACCTCTT
>VAPM010471148.1_pt1 | contig 12768 bp, 13 predicted proteins | sample 3395091 | NCBI WGS metagenome assembly VAPM01 (sample SAMN08290445, study PRJNA428436) | hydrothermal vent metagenome | isolation source: Deep-sea hydrothermal vent chimney 3 | place: Pacific Ocean: Juan De Fuca Ridge | reverse complement strand
CCATTTTGAACAAGATAGTTTACTCGATGCTATCGATGATGAAGAAGCAAGGCAAAAACCTCTAAAAAAGGTATCTATTTAATCCGGTCACGCCATAGCACGTGATGACATCACTCATGGCGGATGTGGATTCGCTACCTGGGGAAAAGAAGATGATGCGTTATTTTTTTAATGATTTTTTCTGAAATCAGTTTAAGCTTACCTCGAAATCATCATGTGTGTGGAATATAAAAATTTATGGTTTATTTTCCATTAATGATGGATGATAGACCCCTTATTATATTTGATTAAAAGGACCCAAAAACTTTTTTCTACTTAGGAATGGGCGACGTAATAATCATTTGGCATAAATCATCCGCATTTAGAGTCACCGCAGTTAAGGCACGTCAAGCAGCCATCCATTTTTAGTGCGGCCTTAGTGTTACACTTTTCGCACAATTGAGCCCCGTCTGGAAACTCTGATTGATTATTTTGTTCACCAAGATGGGTTTCTGCCTCGTATTCAGCGCGTTTTTTTCGAAGAAATTCTTTTTGATGATCATCTAAATCATCATCTTTAATCATGCCAATGAGGCGCAAATGCTCTTCCAGTACATCGCCAATTTCTGCGACGAGGGAAGGCATGTATTTTCCGCCTTTTTTAAAATAACCGCCTCGGGGATCAAACACGGCTTTAAGTTCTTCCACTAAGAAGGTGCTATCGCCACCTTTACGAAATACCGCAGAAACAATACGCGTCAGCGCCACGATCCACTGGAAATGATCCATGTTTTTTGAGTTAATAAAAACCTCAAAGGGGCGTCGATGCTCATGCGGCGTATTGGGATTGAGTACCACATCGTTGATGGTGACATATAAAGCATGTTCGGTCAGTGGTGTTTTAATTTTATAGGTTGAGCCAAACAGCATTTCGGGGCGAGCAATTTTTTCATGCATTTGCTCTACGGTTTGTTCTGGTGGTGATGTTTCCGTCGGTATTTTCTCGTTGGCATTATCTTCTTTGACAATGCTGAAGCCAACGATTTTATTGGTGATAGATAGGCTCATCGAGTACTCCGTGTGGCCACTCGACTTTTTTTTATGTCGAGAGGCGGGTGTTAATCGTTAGTTAAAATTTACCGTAATAACCTTCTTTTAGGGCATCATAAAGATTGGCAGCGGTATGCATCTCTCCGTCGTATTCAATTTGTTCATCACCTTTCGCTTCGATAGCGGTACCATCATCTAAGGTAAAACGATAAACCGTGTTTTTTAAATCTTGTTCTTTAACCAATACGCCTTGAAAGGCTTCTGGGTTAAAGCGAAAAGTGGTACATCCCTTCAGGCCTTGTTCATAGGCGTATAAATAAACGTCTTTAAAATCTTCATAGGGATAGTCGGTAGGAATATTGGCGGTTTTGGAAATAGAGGAATCAATCCACTTCTGGGCGGCGGCTTGCACATCGACATGTTGCTTCGGGGTGATATCATCAGCGGTAATGAAATAATCCGGTAGTTTTTCTGCCTTAGTCTCTGCATAGGGGCGGGCATCGGGGTTGATCATTTCTTGATAGGCTAATAATTCAAACGAATAAACGTCAACTTTTTCTTTGGTCTTTTTGCCTTCTCGAATAATATTACGAAAATAATGATGGGCAAAACTGGGTTCAATGCCGTTGCTGGCGTTATTGGCCAGTGATAGCGAAATAGTGCCGGTAGGGGCAATGGAAGTGTGGTGAGTAAATCGAGCCCCGACGGCTTCGAGTTGTTTAACAAGATCGGCATCAATATCCGCAATATTTTGCATATAATGACTATATTTCGCATGCAGTACCTTGCCTTTGACAAGATCACCCACTTGATAACCATCAGTACGCATTTGTGGTTGTTTGCGTAGCATTTCTGGGGTGACTTCAAAGTCTTCTTCCATGATGGGGGCGGGGCCTTTTTCCAGGCTCAAGTCCAGTGCGCTACGCCAACCTTGCACGGCCATCTCTTGGGTGACTTTTTCAGTGAATGCCAAGCTCTCTGTCGCCCCATAACGCATGCGCAACATGGTCAGGGTTGAGCCTAAGCCTAAATAGCCCATACCGTGTCGTCGCTTGTGCAAAATTTCATGCTGCTGTTGTTCCAGTGGCAAGCCGTTTATTTCCACGACGTTATCTAGCAGGCGGGTAAAAATGGCCACCGTGGTGCGGTATTCTTCCCAGTCAAAGTTCGCTTGTTCGGTAAAAGGTTTGTTGACAAAACGGGTGAGATTGATAGAACCCAATAGACAAGAGCCGTAAGGGGGAAGTCCCTGTTCACCACATGGGTTCGTAGCCCGGATATTTTCGCAGAACCAATTGTTGTTCATTTCATTCATTTTGTCGATCAAGACAAAACCCGGCTCGGCAAAATCATAGGTGGACGCCATAATCGAGTCCCACAAGCGGCGTGCTTTAATGGTCCGATAGATTTTACAGGCCACCAGTTCTTCATCATTGATGATATAGGGGTGGGTGACGGGCCAACTGCGCCAGATAACTTGTTGTGCATTGTCAAGATCAATGGCATCTAAGGCGGCTTCTTTTTCCGTTAAAGGAAAAGCCAATTGCCAGTCGATGTCATTTTTTACAGCTTCCATAAATTCTTTGGTAATGAGTAAGGAAAGATTAAATTGGCGTAACCGACCATCTTCACGTTTGGCTCGGATAAATTCCATGACATCGGGATGTCCGACATCGAAGGTGGCCATTTGTGCCCCTCGTCGGCCACCCGCTGAGGAAACGGTAAAACACATTTTGTCGTAAATATCCATGAACGACAATGGGCCTGAGGTGTAGGCGCCGGCCCCAGAAACATACGCGCCTTTGCCACGTAATGTGGAAAATTCATAACCGATACCCGAACCGGCTTTTAAGGTTAAACCGGCTTCATGAACTTTCGCCAGAATGTCGTCCATGGAATCTTCGATGGTGCCGGAGACCGTGCAATTAATGGTTGAGGTGGCCGGTTTGTACGCTAGAGCGCCAGCATTCGAGGTAATACGCCCGGCAGGAATCGCCCCTCGGCGAAGTGCCCACAAAAAATCTTCATACCATTTGTCACGTTTCGCTTGGGTTTCTTCAACCTCGGAGAGTGCCCGTGCCACTCGCTTATAGGTATCATCAATGGTTTTATCAATGGCGGTGCCATCTTTTGTTTTTAAGCGATACTTCTTATCCCAGATATCAAGGGAGGCTGTTTGAAAATCAATTTCCAAAACAGTATTGGGTACAGCTTTTAAATGGGCTGATTTCATCGGTACGAACCCCTTTCTAGTTTTTGAGACGTCATTTGGATCAAAAAAATACCACTGCAAAATATGTTATTCACATCCTGTTTTTGCGGTGGTATTTTTTTGACTCGATGGCGGCTAAATATTAATTAAAAATGGCGGAGAGCGTCATTATTTCTTCCCGCTTTGGCACAAAATTTAATCAGCTCGGCTATCGATTAGAGCGACTGAAGTGAGAGTATCAATGTAGGTTTTCAGGTTCAAGGTACATCATTGTTGGTTATATAATCGCTGAGGTGAGTGATTGCTCTGTCAAGTAATATCGTCATTTTTCTTTCGTAAAATAAAGTTCTTGTGAAATCAAATTGCTGCGCGATGACTTCACTCTCGTCGTTTAAATATTGGCTAATTAGCGAAGTTTTCATACCACTATATGTTGTGTATTGTAGTTTTCTTTACATCAAGTTGCAAAGATAATAAAATCCTTAAAAAACATTAGGTTGATGTTTAATCTTTTAATTTCAGGCGGTTACAGGAGGCTTATTTACTGGGCGGTGCAACCACAATATCTAGTGTTTTCTATTTCCAATTTTTTGACGCCAATTTGGCATTATAATGAAGTCATTGGCTTCTTCCTACTTGCATTTCGCCACTCGTATATGATTTTGTTTGATTCCTCGGCCATGCCACAAATATGAGCGTTTCTCAAAAAATTTTAGAGGGCTATTGAAAAAAAAATTGCGACCTCCATCTGGTAAATAAGAGCAAGCAAAACGAATATGTTTATTCATCGAGACGGATGAGCAAAGCCAAAAATAAACATAGTCAATGTATTCAAAAAACTGAGGAGTTTTAAAAATGATGAACGTGACTCGATATGAACCCTGGCAGGCTTTAACCCAATGGAATCGTGAATTGGGTCGGGTATTTTTTAGAACGTCATTGAATGGTGATCGGCCCGTGACGAAAGCGCAAATAGATGATTGGGTGCCGGCCGTGGACATTCAGGAAGAAGCTGACAACTATGTGATTTATGCGGATATTCCTGGGGTGGACCCTAAAGATATTGAAATTACGATGGAGAAAGGTGTGCTCAGTATTCAAGGTCAAAGAAAAGATGAAACCAAAGCGTCATATGAAAATTATCAACGTGTTGAGCGCGTGCAGGGTTCATTCTCCCGGCGTTTCAATTTGCCCGAGCAAGTCGATACAGAGTCGATTTCTGCCACAGGTAAACATGGTGTGTTGGAGATAATCATTCCCAAATTAAAGCTAGAACCACCTCGAAAAATTAATGTTCAAAGCTAGTGTTTTATCAATACTAAACTCATTTCTCCCTCTACCCGTATTGCTTGCAAATCACTGAGTGAGTAAGGCGGGTAGCCCTTCAAGGCAGAGGCATTCATGCTTCTGCCTTTTTTATTTTTTCTAACATTTTTTTGTTGAATGGAGCCATTGAAAGAGGTCTTTATCATCTTGCCTCTGGTGTCTTTAGTGGGCGATAATCTGCTTAGTGTAACGAAATTAAAGTAGGAGTGTATTGTTGATGAAAGCCATTGTTCGACCACCGTTGATTTTTATATTTTTTTGTTTTTTCGTACTTCCTATCAATCATGTATTCGCTGCGATTCCTTTTGAACAAATGGCTGAGGCAAGCGGGCAACCCGTCCCTTCACTCGCACCAATGCTGAAAAAAGTAACACCCGCCGTGGTCAATATATCAACCCGAAGTCGGGTACGAGTGCGAGACAATCCGTTATTTCAAGATCCATTTTTTCGGCGATTTTTCAATATCCCTGAACGACCACGTGAGAAAATCACCCAAAGTCTTGGTTCGGGTGTCGTGATCGATGCCGAGCAGGGTTATGTGATTACCAATAACCATGTGGTTCACAAAGCCGATGAGATTACTGTGACGTTGCGCGATGGGCGGCGCTTGCTGGCAAAAATTGTTGGCACTGATCCTGATTCAGATGTGGCTGTCATTCAAGTCCCGGCTAACGACTTGAATGCGGTACCGCTAGCGAATTCCGATAATCTGCAAGTCGGTGATTTTGTGGTGGCGATTGGTAATCCTTTTGGCTTGGGGCAAACGGTGACTTCAGGTATTGTCAGTGCATTAGGGCGGAGTGGTCTAGGGATTGAAGGCTATGAAGATTTTATTCAAACAGACGCTTCGATTAACCCTGGCAATTCAGGCGGTGCGTTAGTCAATTTGCATGGCGAGCTCGTGGGTATTAATACCGCGATTATTGCGCCAGCCGGAGGCAATGTGGGAATAGGTTTTGCTATACCTGTGAATATGGTAAACGATATCATGCAACAGCTCATTAAACACGGTGAAGTCAGGCGTGGTCGGTTAGGCGTATATATTCAAGATTTAACGGCGGATCTAGCCAGAGCTTTTGGTATGAAGCAGTTATCAGGTGCGGTGATCTCGCAAACTGTGAATGATTCACCAGCCGAGCGGGCTGGCTTGCGAGCTGGTGATGTCATCATAAAAATGAATAAACGTCGAGTGTCTAACGCCAGCGATTTACGTAACTTGATTGGTTTATTGAGGGTAGGTCAAAAAATCAATGTGACGGTGATGCGTAATGGAGAAATGTTAAGTTTAACCGCTGAGGTGACGGCCTCAGAACCGGTTAAAACAATGGGTAAAAATATTTCTCCTCGGCTGAGTGGGGCAGAGTTATTGATTGAGGAACCGCTATATCAGAATGGCCAATCAGGTATTCGTGTGCAACGTGTTACGCGAAGAAGCGCCGCCTGGCGGGCAGGTTTACGTGCTGGGGACATTATTTTTTCTGCGAATAAGCAACAGGTTTCTAATTTTGATGAGCTGAGACAAGCGATTGCAAGAAGCCGTAGAAGCCTTTTGCTGAATATTTTAAGAGGTGATGGCGCTTTGTTTTTGTTGGTTGAATAAGGAGTATTCATCTAATCATCGACATTGGGCCGCCTATCATTTGAGCCCGATTGATCCTTGCTTTTTCAAAAATTTTCGTCAATCGACAATACAACCCGTATTACCTCCTTCGTTATCTTCAAATGTTAGGCGGCCCAATATCGGTTTTGTTAGGATTTTTTGGTAATTACATCACAATCATTTAATTATGTTTGCTCTTTACTATTCAACAAGTTTTTCAAAATTCGCCGTTGATTCGGCGAAGAGAACCTTTGCATTTTGATAAACATCATTGGAAAAAAATATCTCTTTTATCTCCGAACTAGGGAACCCAAACATCGCTAACATATTAACGCTGTCTTTTTTGTCAGTATTATGAACAGCTTTTGATATCCTATACTCCTTTAATATTACAATATCCAGTTCATTCATCAGTGGTTTAATTTGATTCCGATACTCACGATATTTTACTTCATCAGTAATTTTTAGCACAAATACTAACTTAATCATATTGTTGTTTTCTCCGCTTGTAGCTGAATGAGCATAAAAAACGGCGAACACAGCCAATAATAAAATAGTTGTTTTGTTAAATACCATGCAATTATTTCTCATCGGGCTTGGTTAATGATATGGCAGTTGAGAGCTATCCATAGAATGGAAAAAGCTTCACCATCTCTTACCTATCTCGCTTTCTTCGTTGAGCAACCTGTTCGCCAGCAAGCCCCCAATTTCCAGACATCAAATCAATATCAGCACGATTGAATGCTCGATAAAAATTAATGAGGGCATATTCTGGATTTGAAGCCTTGACGTCAATGTACTCAGATCCTGTTATTGCTGTTTCTGTAATTAGCATGACTAGTCATATAGTTGTATATACAACTTTTATATTAAAAATATTACTGGATTTTTTTAGCACTTTCCCGAAGCTGGTTGACAAGCATTCTCAGTTGCTTTTTTCCAATACTTGAAACCATCGCCTGATACAAAGATTCTCCAAGATCATCCAAGGAAGCATGTATCTTATTTGCCTGACCCGTTGGATAGACGTTTTGTTCACGGCCATCAGTATCCACTGATTTTTTTCTTGTCACTAGCCCCTTTTCCTGTAGGGCGTCAACAAATCTAGTAATGGTTGACTTTTTAAGTCTCAACTCACTAGCAAGTTTTTTCGGGGTAATGCCAGGTCTGGATAAAACAACACGAAGCATGTAGCCATGTGCAGGTGATAGATCAAATACATCAAAAGCCTCCGCCCACTTTTTGTTAACTAAGCGGGTCAAAGCATTGAGATTAAAATAAAGACATCGATCAAACATTTTAAAATAATAGCATGCTATAGTTGTATGTGCAACTATAAATTAATGGGTTATAAAGCTATTGAATGAAAAGTGGTATTGGTGATGAAATCATACGGCGATCGCTAAGGAGTGGGCATGTAATAACCTCCCTGTTTGGCGCCCTAGATTGGGTTTGTATTGGTTCGTTCTGAGTGAACAAAAGTGCAGGAATCGTCGTTCTATTTCGAGCTTTTGTGATGGATGCCTACATGGATGTAGGTAATTAGAGCAATGCAGGCGCCATTGCCGAAGAACGGGCGAAGACAGGCGGAAGATGGGAGGTGAAACCGGGAGGCTATTGCGTGTCCATTCCTAAGGTATATAAAATCCCCGACCCGGTGTCCACCGATAAATCGACGGAAGATTCCACTCCATCCGAAGACACGCTCCCTCCGGATCTTGGCTACGCGACGGTGCGCAAAATACGAAAATAAGGGCGTCATTGAGGTGGTGAACACCGGCGATGGCGGCTGGGTTAACGGGTCGTCCTATTTGGTCGAGAGAAGAATGGGTGACATCCCCGATTAATCACGAACGATCTGACATTGACTCTGCACACAGACCACCGCTGGCTCTGACACAACCATACAATTAGAAATATGTCCAAGCCTCATATTTTCTTCCCTTTGCGCGGCGTTAAACTGAGTCACCAGTGAGCTGAGCACATCAACATCTGTACTTTGTGATGAATAGGCTAAATAGTGGGTAGGTCCGCCACAAGGTTTGTTCCCCACCGCGATAGTGGCGCATTGATTATTATCGGTACAACTGGCAATGCCAATGGTATCGATAATATCTTGATAAAGTGGCGAATTCAGTGCTGGCTTGGTATTTCGGTCTTCGGGCACAAAAGACAATACCGTATTACTGGACTGTTCAACGAGTCGCAGTTGAGTTTCCGTAACTTGATAGCTAAATGCCCCATCGAGTGCTAATAGGTAGGATTGTTCTTGATGCATAATATCGTCAGGTGTTAAACAAGCACGCTTAGTGGCTGCCATATTCTCAAACTTGAGGTTTTTTTCAGTCAATTGCACCTTACCAAAATAATAGTTACAACCGGCATTGCCTTGAACCTCATCCATGGCACTGAATTCTAACGACGTCATATTGTCAATGACATCAACCGGTGTTGCATCGAGCATCATTCTCTCTAATATCCATTTTGTCTTTGACAACATTGTCAGTGGTACAACATCCACATTCGGTGAAAAATACTCAACGACAAAGCCATTATTTTCACTCGCCCGAGAAAAAGATGCAAACTCAGGATAATGGAACTCAGAATGAAAACTAAAATTGACAGAAACATCAGGTGAATCAAGATTAGATTGAATGCGATCAAAAAGCGCAGGCATGTCAGGCGCATTATCAAGCTTTAACGTAAGAAACTTGCTTGCCACATCAGAATCTAGCGACACGACCTGCACAACTTTCTCATTAACAACAGTTATCTGCCATGTGCCTTGAAGAGGCGAAAAACCTGTTTCACGATAATGAAACTGATAAGTATCCAGATTCTGCGCTTGCCACGCTATCCGCGCTTGGCCGAAAATCTCCTGCTCAATAATCTTGAAAAAGCAAGCGGTTAATGAAAATATGGTAATAAAAATTAAAATGATTGGTTTTTTCATGGTGCGGGCGCCCCAACCACCCAGAGATCCCTGATTAACGGGAGGGCCGTAAAACAGGGTTGTCTAATATTCCGCGATGCGAGAGGTTTAATTTTCTTATTATTTTCCATAGATTTGACCTAGCAGATAAGATTTAGTTTTTTCAATGATCATCCCTATTCTACTTTAATCTACGCCACGTTATCCATAACGCTATGGATATATTATAGACCGATATGTTTCACCGGTCTCTTCAATCTAAATGATTTCACTTGTCAATTAACAAAGAAAGCCACACACCATCGAACATCTAAGCGGTCAATGGCATTGGTTGGCATTTCAGCCATGAGGATACTTTTTGGATTCTTACAAAAAGGTCGTTATACTTCCTATACTCATTTTTTATAGTGGATTACTCGTATTATTCTATAGGCTGTGACACGAGTACGGCATCCTTATAAACTAGGCATCTAATTTCTCGAACGTTTTTGACGGACAGTGTTTACTTAAAAAACGATTGATCAAAGCGAGAGTTAGAATACAACAATTGCTCAGAATTACAAAATTAGACTATTAGGGGAATAATTATGCGTTGGCGTGGAAAACGTAAAAGTAACAATATTGAAGACCGGCGTAACATGCGTGCCTCTGGGTTGGGTGGTATGGGCAGAGGTGGGAGTGGCATTTTACGTCTGCTTCCTGTGGTCTCTAGGTTTTTGGGAGTCAAAGGGACGGTGATGCTCGTTGCATGTGTGGCGGCCTATGGTTTATTTTCTGGAAATCTGGGCAATATGTTAGCCGGCCTTGGCTTACAACAAGGCCTGCCGACCCGCTTAGCGACAGAGCCGTTTAGCGAAACGGCAGCAGAAAAAGAACTGGTGGATTTCATTTCAGTTATTCTGGCAGATACCGAAGAAACCTGGACCACCTTGTTCCAACAAAAAGGAATCAGCTATCAGGAGCCACGTCTAGTGCTGTTTAGAGGGTCAGTAAAATCCGCTTGCGGAATGGCTCAATCTGCGATGGGACCTTTTTATTGTCCTGGTGATCAACAAGTCTACATCGACCTGAGTTTTTATGATCAATTGAAAAATCGCTTTAAAGCACCGGGGGACTTCGCCCAAGCCTATGTGATTGCCCATGAGGTAGGTCATCATATTCAGACCTTACTTGGTATCTCCAAAAAGGTTCATGCTGCTCGCAATAAACTCAGTCAGTCAGAGAGCAACAAGCTATCTGTTCGACAAGAGCTACAGGCTGACTGCCTTGCTGGTGTTTGGGCAAATCATGCTAATAATAGCCGACAACTACTCGAAGCGGGCGATATAGAAGAAGGCCTGACAGCGGCAAGTGCGATTGGTGATGATACGATGCAAAAACAGTCAAAAGGCTATATCAGTCCTGACTCATTTACCCATGGCAGTTCAGCACAGCGGGTAAAATGGTTTAAAATAGGTTTAACAAATGGCGAGATGGATAGTTGTGATACGTTTAAAAACTATTTTTAGACCACGTAGGCCAAGATGGACTGAAAATTAAAGGGGTGCATAAAGCACACCTTCGTATTCAATTCGATGTTACGCCCCTTTTTTTTATTCCCTGGAAAACTGAAAGTTTTGTCCTGAAAAAATAGGCACCCATCATTTGCCCGTTGACAGTATATGGAGCGAGGCGCCTAAAAAGCATTCATATTCTGGGTGATATTCAACCTGTTTTCGGGTATTTATCGGCCACTTGCTCTGAGTTTGATAGCGACCACTGATTTGAGTCAACGATAAAGAGCTTCCAATGGTAAGTGATCATCTTTTGTTTGCCCAACATCCGGTGATCCTCACCAAAGGAAGCGATTTGTGAAATTTGTCAGACGACTCGATTTATCTATCGAGAAACGCATTAACATCGCCACGCTTGCCATGCTTTGCTAAGGGACCTATGGTGCCGTAGCGCTTTAAGGCCGATGGTTCACAGTTACCTGACACATTGAAAACCGATCAACCCCATTGTGTCACGGTTTTAGGGGATGAAATATTTGCGTGCCACCGACCGATACTCATGACAGTCGAGCCGGTGAGTACGGCTATTTTACGCATTGAACTCGCGCCAAACCGCAACGCAGAAACATGGAAAAATCACTTTCTACCAATCCAACATAATCAATACAAGGCCTTAGGTCTGAGCAGTGATCGGGGCACGGGATTGGTCAAAGGATTTTTTGATGCCTGCCCTGATAAATCCTGGTACTCAATTCATTTCCATGAACTCAGAGATCTGTGCGGGTATCTCACTCGCCTCGAAAATCAAGCGTAGGCGATGATTGAGCAAGAAAGTGAATGTTTACGTAAATTTAGCAATGCCCGTTCTAGTGACAATCTACATAAACGATTGAGTGCGTATGAACACGCCCTCGCATTGGCCTATCAAATGATCACTTACATTGGTTAATGGACAGCGTTCGAGTGCGGGATTATCGGTCTCTGGCTTGGCCGCATTGGCACCAAGCGCATCAAACGAAATCCGCCATCAAGCGTTATCATCAAAATGAGTGTGATTTTTGGTGGCGCTGTGCTGAACCCTTTCTGGGCGAGTCAGCACACGCCGCCATTGATGACGCTTTTGGCCGATTAAACACGATGATCAGAGCTTCGTCATTGGTGGAAATGGTGAACTCGTACATCCGCCCCTATCTTAATGCGTTCAAAGGCCAAATCACTCAAGAGACATTATGTTTTATCATAACCATCGGCGCTACAAAGAAGGTAAACGTCAGGCGCCCATTGAAATACTGACAGGGAAAAAGCTCGATAAGCACAGGGGGGAATTGTTAATCGACATCCTGATCACGGAGCAAGCCGCTTCACCCAAAAACGTCGATGGGTTGATTAACAGGACTAACCCAGGGTTCGCTCAAAGAAATTCGTCTGCCTTTTAATCAAACTGTTCACTGCTTTGGGCGAATAATGACCGGTGCTATTTTTATTATTATGCTTGACTCGATTTATTCAAATACCTGTAGACAATGGATACAGGTATTATGTATTTTTAACTTAGATAAGGATTACCCTGCATTCAAATGGCGCTGAATGACCCATGGTTAAAACAGCAAGGACTATTTTCGCCGAGGGAAAGTTGGATTTCGTTTACCCATAATGTTCGAACCGCCCATGGCGGATTCGCATGATGGGTGGTGTGGGGGCTGAGGGAGAAAAACCCTCAGCTACCCGATTTAGCTGATTTTATTTTTATAATCAGTTCTGATTACATATCCTTTTGAGCCGTCTTGTGAAATCACTTCTCCAGGGATACCTACTACAACCGAGTTGTCAGGAATATCCTTTGTAACAACACAATTTGCACCAATAGCAACATTATTTCCAATTTTTACAGAACCAACAATTTTTGCACCAGGCCCAATATAGATGTTGTCTCCTAATGTTGGATAACCTTTGTTTCTTCCTCGGTTAGCTTGTCCCAAAGTAACACCTTGTGAAATATTGCAGTTTTTTCCTATTACACTTTGACCATTCACCACAATTCCACCGAAGTGCCCGATATAAAACCCACTTCCAATTTTAGTATCTTGTGGAATAGAAATACCCAATTTGTATGTTAAGCGACTAAGCAAAAACCTTGAAAATGGATAAATGGAAAATTTTAGTATTTTATTATTTT
>VAPM010062281.1_pt1 | contig 12768 bp, 12 predicted proteins | sample 3395091 | NCBI WGS metagenome assembly VAPM01 (sample SAMN08290445, study PRJNA428436) | hydrothermal vent metagenome | isolation source: Deep-sea hydrothermal vent chimney 3 | place: Pacific Ocean: Juan De Fuca Ridge | reverse complement strand
TGCATTTTTAGAACTTTTTATCACCTACATTCCTAATTAATGTGGCGTGCAAAGATAAAACCCTTTTATGTAATCACCAAATATTATTTAGTGTTTTTAAAGTTGTTTTACCCCCTTAATATGTTCCTGAACTTTTTGCTAAACCATTTCCTTATTAGCGGTCGCAAATGTAATATCTTTTATCCAACTCTAACAAACTTTTTTTAATCTTTTTTTAATTTATTTTTAGATAATGAAATATGGTATTGACCTAGTGATGATTAACCTGTGAAAATTTATGAAATTGTAATTCAACTTGATTTTCAATATAAATTATACATGTTATTTATGGTATGCCTATTTTAAAAATTACCTATTAGATTACAAATTCATATTGTTCATTTAATAGTTTTCTAATATCTTTGCAGTCTCAATAAGAAAAAATGATTAAAATAACTTTGCCAGACGGCTCTATTAAAGAAATAGAAAAAAGCAGCACTCCTTTGGATGTAGCTAAAAGTATAAGTGAAGGATTTGCACGGAATGTGATTTCGGCTAAATTCAATGATAAAACCATTGAAACATTAACACCATTACTAGAAAATGGTTCTTTAATTTTATATACTTTTAATGATACTGAAGGGAAAAAAGCATTTTGGCATTCTTCTGCACATTTATTAGCCCAAGCTATAAAATTCTTTTATCCTAAGGTAAAATTGACTATTGGTCCAGCCATTGAAAATGGATTCTATTACGATGTGGATTTGGGAGAAGATGTTATTTCTGAGAAAGATTTTCCAGCTATTGAGCAAAAAATGATTGAATTTGCACGTGGTAAATATGACTTTAAATTAAGAGAAGTTTTTAAAAAAGAAGCTTTAGATTATTACAGCAAAGAAAACAATGAATATAAAGTTGAATTGATTGAAAATTTGGATGATGGCACTATTACTTTTTGTGATCATGCTGATTTTACAGATTTATGCCGTGGTGGTCATATTCCTAATACTGGAATAATAAAAGCTGTTAAAATTACAAGTACAGCTGGTGCTTATTGGCGAGGTAATGAAAAAAACAATCAACTTACTAGAATTTATGGTATTTCCTTTCCTAAACAAAAAATGCTAACGGAATATTTAGAATTACTAGAAGAAGCTAAAAAACGTGATCACAGAAAATTAGGAAAAGAATTGGAACTCTTTACCTTTTCAGCAAAAGTTGGTCAAGGTTTACCATTATGGCTTCCTAAAGGAGCTGCTTTACGTGAGCGTTTAGAAAATTTTCTGAAAAAAGCTCAAAAAAAAGCAGGATATGAAATGGTGATAACGCCACATATTGGTCAAAAAGAATTATATGTTACTTCTGGACACTATGCAAAATATGGCAAAGACAGTTTTCAACCTATTCACACTCCAAAAGAAGGGGAAGAATTTCTGTTAAAACCTATGAATTGCCCTCATCATTGTGAAATTTACAATGCTAAACCTTATTCTTATAAAGACTTACCTAAAAGATTTGCAGAATTTGGTACCGTATATAGGTATGAACAAAGTGGAGAACTTCACGGTTTAACTCGCGTTAGAGGTTTCACCCAAGATGATGCTCACATTTTTTGCACACCAGACCAATTAGATAAAGAGTTCAAAGATGTTATAGATTTAGTATTATATGTATTTAAATCTTTAAGTTTTGAAAACTTTACAGTTCAAGTTTCATTAAGAGATCCTAATAATAAAGAAAAATATATTGGAAGTGATGAAAATTGGGAAAAAGCTGAAACTGCTATTATAAATGCCACCAAAGAAAAAGGATTAGATTATGTAATTGAATATGGCGAAGCTGCTTTTTACGGTCCTAAATTAGACTTTATGGTAAAAGATGCTTTAGGTAGAAATTGGCAACTTGGAACCATTCAGGTAGATTATAATTTACCAGAACGTTTTAAATTATCTTATAAAGGAGCTGATAATAAATTACATCGTCCTGTGATGATTCATAGAGCCCCATTTGGTTCTATGGAACGATTTATAGCTCTTTTACTAGAACATACAGCTGGTAAACTACCGCTTTGGTTAATTCCAGAACAGGCTATAATATTACCAATCAGTGAAAAATATCAAAAATATGCCGAAAAAGTTTTACATTTGTTAGAAAATGACGAAATTCGCGCCCTTATAGACACTAGAAATGAAAAAACTGGTAGAAAAATAAGGGATGCGGAATTAAATAAAATTCCATATATGGTTATTGTAGGTGAAAAAGAAGAAGAAAATGAAACAATATCCATTAGAAAACAAGGAGAAGGAGATTTAGGAACATTTTCCATTAAAGAATTTGTTTCTAAGGTAAATAAAGAAATTAATAGTACATTAGAACAATTTTAGTTTAATTTAAATTTTTGAGCCATAGCAATTAGAAGAAGAGGGGGACGAAGACCCTGGAGAATTATTAAAGAAGATCAACATAGAATTAATGAAAAAATAATTCATGTTGACGAAGTTCGTTTAGTAGGTGATAACGTTGAAGTTGGCGTTTACTCACTAGAAAAAGCAATAGCAATAGCACATGAACAAGAACTAGATTTGGTTGAAATTTCACCAAAAGCAGTTCCGCCAGTTTGTAAAGTTATTGATTACAAAAAATTTCTATACGAACAAAAAAAGCGTGAAAAAGCTCAAAAATCTAAAGCAACTAAAGTAGTTGTAAAAGAAATTAGATTCGGGCCTAATACTGATGAACACGACTATGAATTTAAAAAGAAACATGCCATCAAATTTTTGCAAGATGGTGCTAAGTTAAAAGCTTTTGTATTTTTTAAAGGTCGTTCTATCATTTATAAAGATCAAGGTCATATTTTACTTTTACGTTTAGCTCAAGAGTTAGAAGAATACGGTAAAGTTGAACAAATGCCAAAACTAGAAGGAAAACGAATGATTATGTATTTGGCTCCTAAAAAGAATAAATAGAAAGTAAGCAAGATAAAAAATAGAAGAAAGATGCCTAAAATGAAAACCAAATCTAGTGCCAAAAAGCGTTTTAAGCTTACCGGTTCTGGAAAAATTAAAAGAAAGCATGCTTTTAAAAGTCACATTTTGACTAAAAAAAGCAAAAAACGTAAATTAAAACTAACTCATGCTGGTTTAGTATCTAAAGCAGATAGAGCTAGTGTTTTACAACAATTAACTTTAAAATAATAAAGTTAAAGGGAATTTAATTATTAACCATGGAGTAGTGCAAAACAAGAATTATGAATTATGAATTTTAAATTATGAGATATCACAGAGAGTTTTACTCATAACTCATAATTAAGGAATTCAAAATTAAGTAATCGCCTACTACAAAAAAACAAATTGAAATTATGCCAAGATCAGTAAATTCAGTCGCTTCAAGAGCTAGAAGAAAAAAGATATTGAAGCAAGCAAAAGGTTACTTTGGACGTAGAAAAAACGTTTATACAGTAGCAAAAAATGCGGTTGAAAAAGGAATGTTATATTCTTATAGAGACCGTAAAAACAAAAAGAGAACTTTCCGTGCTTTATGGATTCAACGTATTAACGCTGGAGCTCGTCAGTATGGAATGTCTTACTCACAGTTTATGGGAAAAGTTAAAGCTAATAATATTGAATTGAACCGAAAAGTTCTTGCAGATTTAGCAATGAATAACCCAGAAGCTTTTAAGGCAATTGTAGATACAGTAAAATAGATTTTTAATTTCTTGCTTATAAAAAAATCCTGAACAAATGTTCGGGATTTTTATTTTTCATCAATTATGTTTCGTTAAAAAACTTCTCCTAACTCTTTCAACTTTTCTGTATTTTCAGCTAATTTAAGTTCGTCAATAATTTTATGAATATCCCCATTTATAATATTCTGTAAATCATACATAGTTAACCCAATTCTATGTTCAGTAACTCTACCCTGCGGATAGTTATAGGTTCTAATTTTTGCTGAACGATCTCCACTAGCAACCAATGAATTTCTTTTAGCAGAATCTGCAGCTAATTTTTTCTCCAATTCTTGTTCATATAAGCGAGAACGCAATACTTTCATTGCTTTATCTTTATTTTTATGTTGCGATTTTTGATCTTGACATTGAGCAACTAAACCCGTAGGAATATGGGTTAAACGAACTGCCGAATAGGTAGTATTTACCGACTGCCCACCTGGACCTGAAGAACAAAAATAATCTACACGAATTTCACTTGGTTTTAATTCCACATCAAATTCTTCAGCTTCTGGCAATACCATAACCGTTGCCGCAGAAGTATGCACACGCCCTTGTGTTTCTGTTTGAGGAACACGTTGAACGCGATGAACTCCAGATTCAAATTTCATATCACCATAAACATCAGTACCCGTTATACTAAATATAATTTCTTTAAATCCACCAGATGTTCCTTCGCTCAAATCTTCTACTTCAGTTTTCCATCCTCTATCTGAACAATATTTGGTGTACATTCTAAATAAATCTCCTGCAAAAATACTTGCTTCATCTCCTCCTGTACCCGCTCTAATTTCAACAATAACATTTTTTGCGTCTTCTGGATCCTTTGGAATGAGCATAAATTTAATATCATCTTCTAATTTAGGTAACCGATTATTGGCTTCTTCTAATTCCATTTTAGCCATTTCGGTCATTTCTTCATCAGAACCATCTGCAATTATTTCTTTGGCTTCTTTAATATTATTCAGTAACATTTTATATTCTTCACCCACTTTCATTACAGCACTTAAATCTTTATATTCTTTATTGATTTTTATATAGTGCTTTTGATCTGAAATAATATCTAGTTGAATTATTAAATCAGAAACTTCATCAAAACGTTGTTTTACTATTTTTAATTTATCTAACATCTACTTAAATTGAATTGCAAATTTACAAATTTTAAACTAATTTTAAATTAATAAACAAACTCGCCAAATTCACTTTTTATCGTTAATTTTTTAGTTTTTGAAGCTTCAACTCTACCAACAATTTTAGCATCTACACTAAAACTTTTAGAAATTTCAATAATATCATTAGCTATTTCTGAAGAAACATACAATTCCATTCTATGACCACAATTAAACACTTGGTACATTTCTTTCCAATCGGTTTTGCTTTGATCTTGAATTAATTTAAATAATGGTGGTATGGCAAACATATTATCTTTTATAATATGTAAGTTATCAATAAAATGAAGAATTTTTGTTTGTGCACCACCACTGCAATGCACCATTCCATGAATTTCTTTTGAAGTAAATTTATTTAATATTTTTTTTATAATCGGTGCATACGTTCTAGTAGGCGAAAGCACTAATTTACCTGCATTAATAGGTGAGTTTTCAATTTCATCAGTTAATTTAACATTGCCTGAATATACCAATTCTTCAGGAACAGAAGCATCAAAAGTTTCAGGATATTTTTTGGATAAATAATTATGAAATACATCATGACGTGCAGATGTTAAACCATTTGAGCCCATTCCTCCATTATATTCTTTTTCATAAGTAGCTTTGCCAAAAGAAGCTAAACCAACAATAACATCGCCAGCTTTTATATTGGCATTATCTATTACATCCTTTCGTTTCATTCTAGCAGTTACTGTAGAATCTACAATAATAGTTCTAACTAAATCTCCTACATCCGCAGTTTCACCTCCAGTTGAGTGAATTTTCACACCAAACTTTTCTAAATCTTTCAAAAGTTCCTCAGTTCCATTAATAATTGCAGAAATAACTTCACCTGAAATTAAATTTTTATTTCTTCCAATAGTTGAAGAAAGTAAAATATTATCTGTTGCTCCTACGCATAATAAATCATCAATATTCATAATTAATGCATCTTGTGCAATTCCTTTCCATACTGAAATATCACCTGTTTCTTTCCAATAAGCATACGCTAATGATGATTTTGTTCCCGCACCATCGGCGTGCATTATTATACAATACTCATCGTTATTTGTCAAATAATCTGGAACAATTTTACAAAATGCCTTAGGATAAAGACCTTTGTCAATATTTTTTATTGCATTATGAACATCTTCTTTAGATGCTGAAACACCTCTTTTACTATATCTTTCAGATGATTTTAAGCCCATTAACTTTTTTATTAGTTACTCTGCAAAAGTAAATTTTATTATTTAATATTTAACCATAAAAAAACCGAATACTAAAGTATCCGGTTTTTACATTTTATTTATTCTTAATTATTCCCAATCTGGCATCATAGCATCATCAATAATTATTGCTCTATTGCTTCCATCACTTATATCCATTGTTGAAATAAATTTAGTTGAGATACCATCATTAGAAGTATTTACAAAAATTACTTTAGCTTCATTAGGAGATAATCTTGGATCCAAATCGTTAGTACCTGCAATAATATTAGTAGTAGAAATATCATTAGCAACTGAAGTGGCAAAATCATACACAAAAATATGAGATTCTAATTGTCTATTGTCTGCATTTTCATATCCTGAAACATCATAGGTATAAACCAATAATTTATTATCTACTGATAAATTTAAACCACCTGCAGCTCCTGAAACTCCTGAAAGAACATTTGTTAGTACGTTTCCATTCATATCTATAGTAAAAATTGATACATTGTATCCAGTAATATCGTTCGTTTTAAGTGCTATTACACTTCCATCGTTACTCCAATCGCATTCAGTAATATAACTTCCGTCAGCAGTTTGATATAGTTGTTCCAAACCACTACCGTCTTTATTTATTTCGTATAATTTATCAAAATACGAATAGATTAATCTGCTACCATTTGAAGCCCAGGCATAATCAACTTCATTTAAATTATTACTTGCTATTGGAACAGCTGAAGTTACCTGAGATACATTTGAACCATCTTGATTCATTGTAAACAAATGAGTTTCATTATTAAATGTCCTTAAAAATGCTATTAAATTAGAAGCCTGATTTTTACGAGGTCTCCAACTATTTTGGCCTTCTGTTGTCAATTGAACAATATTTTCAACGGTAGATTCTACCTCATTATAATTAGCTGAATAAATAACATTATTACCATTAGTATTTTTTTCTACATAAAAATATCTATTTTGTGGATCTGTTTTTGTTTCAAATATACTAATAGGACTTAAAATTTCATCATTAATATTATCTGTAGCTGCTACTTGCCAAAAATATTTTACGCCATATTTTAAATCCGAAACAACATAGGTAGTATCCGTTAAACTTTCAACACTAACAATATCGTTATTATTGTCATTTCTAATTTCTAATCTATAGGTAATAGAATCTTTATCAGGATCTTTAGAGCTCCAAACCAATTCAACAGACAACTCTTGATTTTGACTTCCATCAGCAGGTGTAATTAATTCTGGAGTAGTTGGAGGACGATTCAATGAATTATCATCATCCATTTCAAAAATAACATTTACCTCTTTATCTGCAGTAACAGTAGCTGGCTGAAAATTAGCTAAATACCCTTCTTTAGAAGCCCCTACAGAATAATCTCCCGTTTCAACTTCAGGCATAGTAAAATAACCATCTGCATCACTAAAAACTGCATTGTTTGTAGGATTTATAGTTACTTTAGCATTCTCAATAGGCTCAAAACTTTTAGATTTTACAACCCTTCCTTTTAAGGTTCCATATTGAATAAAATCTACTGTTGTTTCGTTACAACTTGTTAAAGAAGCAATTATTAATACCGATATAATTTTATATAAATTTTTCATTTTCTTTTTTTTATTATTCAAACATTACAGCTTTTACTCTTTTGTACGGCTTACCTATATAAAAGTTTAAACCAATACCAAACCTCCAAAAATAATCATCTCTTTTACCTTGAGACAAACCATCTAATTTGTCAGTAAAAACAGCATTTTGTTCTCCAAAAAGTTTTATTCCAATATTATTAACTGGCAAATACTCAAGTCCTAAACCAAATTGCATTTTTGCATATGGATTTGAAATATTTGTATCAGAGATTGTCCCAATACCTGCATAGGCAAAAGGTGATAAATCATCGTATGGTAAAAAATCATATTCAAGATTTATATCGAACGCTAAAAATTTATTTTGAAATGCTCTTTCATTTTCCAACTCAAGATAACCCATTCCAAAATTTAAATTTAAATTTGGTTTTTTAAAGTATACCTTATAAGCAAAGCTAGTAGCTACTCTTCCTTTAGGGCTTCCGTAATCTCCTTCTATATTTGCAGAACCTGCAGTAATACTTATAGCTGCTTTACCTCTTCGGTCTTCTAGCTTTCTATTGTATAATGCTGTTGATGCGGCTTCATCATTTTCTTTTTGGTATTTTTCCTTAATTATTTTAACAACTGCATCTCCTCCTTGTGGTTTCCATAATCCATCAATAATACCTTTTACAATTAAGTTTTCTACAGCTTTATCGATGGCTTCTTTAACAGCTAATTGAGCTGGTTCATTTTTAGTAACACCAGTTTCTACCTCTAATATTCTTCTAAGCTTTACATATCTAAATAAATTAGCTGAAATTCCTTGAGATAAAATTGTTTTTGATACGTATACATTACTGAGGATTCTACCACTTGAAGTAGATACTGCACGAAGATACACTGTAATTCTATCCTCTCTGTATTGAGATGAGCCTCCTACTCCAAAATATCGAGCTCCTGAGCCTCCTGTAATTATATTTGAATCAAAAGAAATAATACCTCCTTCGATAATTATTCCTGCAAATAACAATGGTGGCAAAGAAGTTGTTTGTTTTTCTTTTGAGTTTTTAGCATACTCTTGTCTTGTCGATCTAATTATTTGACGTTCATTTAGTAAATTACTAATATTTTCACGTTCAATAGGATTAAACCACTTAGAATCTTCTAATGATTTTAATAAAATAGCTGTTCCACCTTGCGTAACTGCCGTACTAAAGGTTGAACCATTTTCAACAGGCTTGTATTGTCCTGTTTGATCTCTAAACTTGTAAACGCCTACTACCGTTTCTTTTAACGGTAAAATTCCATCTAAAATACTTTTAGAAGACGTGTTTTCTCCAATACGTGCTTTTTCTGTAGTTAATGGCTGATTAAAATAAGCACCACAACTTTGTAATAACATTAAAAGGAAAAAAAATAAAACTTGTGGGTAAGTTTTTTTCATAGAAATTGGGAGTCTTAATTAGGAATAATAATTTGAGTTTGTTCTCCAGTTGATGTATCTAGAATATTAATAGATAAACCATTTGATGTTGGTTGTACATCTACAACTAAACTACCAAAAACAAAAGTTCCAACAGTTAGTGTTTGGTCGCCGAATTGTTGTTGAAAAAGATCTTGAGAAATTGAATTCAATAATTGACGATTCAAACTTGCTGTAAAATTTTCTAAATCAGTTGGCTGATTAAAATTAAGTCCTTGATCTTCTTGAAAATCATTTTGTGCATTTGCCTCTGCCAGTAATTGTTGATAATTAAAGGTATCTCCCCCAAAGAATGGGTTCATGGGTCTATACACTAAATTTTGGGAAAACACCATAAAAGGAATCCCAAAAAAAATACAAAATAAAATAGGTTTTAACTTTCTCATATTTAAATATATATATAATTTATTAGATTTTACTACTTTTATATAATAATTTTTGTTGCTTATTAAATAGACTAAGTCTTCGTAAGGTTATTTTAACCATATATTTAAGATACTCTTCATCGGGTCTAGAATAGAATTCATAAATTTTAATATCTTTCACATAAACACTAACAATGCTACTTCTTCCAAAATAAGGTTTTTCATTAATTTTTATGATGAATCCATATTTAGTACCCGAAACCAAATAGGCTTGATAAAAATAATCGTAAAAATCTTTACCAATTTTGGTAATGGCATTATCAATAACAATTCCTTTAATACTAAAATCTTGTTCTTTAGTTACTTTTTTTTGTTTGTTTTCGGCTGTAGTAAATACGACCGAATCTTTTGAAATTAATTGCCCAAATTTTCTTATAAATAAGTACACTTTAAATTCTTCACTATTTTGAAGATTTATTTTAAGTGAGGACAATAATTTTTGTTCATTAGCTTCTAGTGAAAAAGTGCCTGTTTGTGTGTTTTTAGAATAATTTCCTTGACTTCCTTTTTTCAAAGAGAATAACAAATAGGTATATTCATCTTTAAAAGTTAAATCATTATTTAATGCAACCGCCTTAATATCAATTAAATTATCAACAGATTTGGCCACTATTTTGGCTTTAACACCTTCTTCTTGTGAAAAAGAATGGTTAAAAAAAAATAATGCCGTAAAAAATAATACTATTTTTAAATACTTTAAACGCATTGGACTAAATTAATCAATAATTTTTAATTATTAACGTTTTAGCATTTGATTTTTGTATAATACTAATTCTACTCATTAAATTATTTTGACCATATATTTGTAAAAAATTACCATTCCCTTCCTGTAAAATATTCATATTAGAAGGATTGCTGCTGTTAAAATAATTAATAAAGGTATAATTATTTTTATCTCCTATTTGATTTACCAATTGAGAATCGTTTAAATTCGTTTTTAAATCTGATATATTTAAATTTCCTAATTGATTTACCTTTATAACACTACCCATATTTTGTTGACTTGCCTGCAAGCCTTGATTGTTTACTAAAAAATTTGGATTATTATTTAACTGGGCAAGTTGGGTAATAACAAATGCATTTTGATTATTGCTTGTATTTTGTGAATACATACAACCAGCAATACCTAAAGTAACAATAACAACTAAATATTTAATTTTCATAATAACAAATTTAAAAAAAAGGAGGGACCAAACCCCCCCCCTTTTTGATTATTTATACATATTTATATATAATAATAATTTAATAACTACTTACTACTAGAAGCTACCAGCAACTAAACCTGTTTGAGTTACACATGATAAATTATCATGACCCACTTGGCTAACATTACTAAAGTTACTTGCAGAAATAGCATCTTGATTTACGAATGACATATTATCAGTACCTAATTGCGTAACAAAACTTAAGTTAAAACCATCAGCAGCATTTTGATCTACACAAGATATATTATCAAATCCATATTGTCCTACAAAACTAAGATTAGCTCCACCTTCAGCATATTGGTTAACTGCTGAAAAATTTCCAGCCCCAACTTGCATAACCGTTGATCCATTAATTCCACCTATAGCTTCTTGAGAAACGCCAGACACATTATCATAACCATATTGAGTAACTGAACTCCAGTTAAATCCGTAATCAGTTGCAGATTGGTCAACAACAGATGTACCATAATCACCAAGTTGAGTAACTAAACTATGATTTATACCACCTTCAGCAACTTGATTTACATGTGACACATTGCCATAAGTATACAACCACAAACCTTGATAAACAGTACTAAAGTTAGCACCGTTATTAGCATATTGATTTACAAATGAATTATTAGTTTCTCCTGTTTGCCATACAAATGAATAATTATAAGCAAAACCTGTAGCTTCTTGATTAACACATGATAAATTCCAAGCTCCCCATTGGTCCACATAAGAATAATTAGCAGAAAGTCCGCCTGCATCAGAAATTTGGTTTTCATTAGAAGTGTTTTGGTAACCCGCTTGATAAGCAATAGCAGTGTTATAACTACCACGTTGTGTTTGTTTTGCTGCATTTTCTTCAGCTCCCCAATATTGGTAAATATAAGCATCACTACCTGCTACGGCATTAGCCCCTGAACTTTGATCTTGTTCTGCATAGTTTCCAGTACCATCTTGATCTACATGAGCCGTATTATTATCGTAACGTTGTTTTTGGAAAGAAGTATTACCTTCTCCATATTGGTGAGCTAAAGCAGTATTATCTTCTGCCCAACCAACACCAACATCTTGTTTAGCGAAATTTTCAGTACCTTCTTGGTTAACTTCACCATAGTTAAAGTTACCATCTTGTTTAATATCAGAATGATTTCTAACACCCATTTGGTCAACAAAAGCTTGATTACCAAAACCACCAGTCATTTCATGACCAGAATACATTTTACCGTCTTGTTTAATAGTTGAAAAGTTTCCGTCACCAGTTTGATTAACAAATGCATCATTTTCAGCTCCATTTTGGTCTACAAAACTTGTGTTAATAGCAGCACCTCTTGGTCCAGATGCAAGTTGATCAAATGAACAATCCGTACAATCAACTTGTGGTATAGAACAATCCGCACACTCTTCATACTCTTGAGCATACATACCTGCGACAAATAATAATGCCGCGCCTAATAAAATTTGTTTTTTCATAATAAAAATTTTAAACATTAGTAAATAAAAATTAATTAAATAATTCATATAAATTTACAGAGGAGTTGAACTACATTTAAAAGTTTAACTAAATAGCTACAACTTAAAAAAGTTCTATAAACTTATAAGTAGGGGTAAAAACAATTTGTTGAGGTTTATACGTGGGGTAATTCTTATTTGGGGATGCAAAATTATAAGCTTTTTACACTTACAATTTTAGCTAAAGTATATATAAATTGTTATTAATCAAAATAATACTCTTTTAAATTGGCAAACTGTTAAGTTTAATTAACAAATTGTAGTAAAACCATAAAAACCCGCAAAAAATAAAAAATGCACCTCTTTAAAATAAGATTTTTTGGTGTTTTATTTTATTAATTAGCATTGTACATTATTATTCCAAATTTTACTCTAATATTAGTTTGTACCCATTGTGCATTTTGATAAAATTACGTTAATTCGAGTGAATTTTAGCCTTTTTAGGCTTAAAATTAGTATCGAGAATAGGTTTTTTATTTAAAAACATCCATTCTCGATACAATTTTTTATCAAAAATT
>VAPM010028219.1_pt1 | contig 12770 bp, 10 predicted proteins | sample 3395091 | NCBI WGS metagenome assembly VAPM01 (sample SAMN08290445, study PRJNA428436) | hydrothermal vent metagenome | isolation source: Deep-sea hydrothermal vent chimney 3 | place: Pacific Ocean: Juan De Fuca Ridge | reverse complement strand
TTGATGAACAAATTAAAAAATTACATGATGATCTTGCTGACGGTTTAGGTGAGATCTATTTGCCAGAGGCGCTGAGTAGAAAATATCCTAATGCCCCAAAAAAATGGATATGGCAATATGTCTTTCCAAGCCAGCGTCTGTCGGTTAATCCTCTAAGTAAAAAAACCAGACGGCATCATATACATAAAAATAACTTGCGAAAAGTGGTGAAAATTCCTTCGTTTAGAGTTAGATCGTACTATTTATTTCATCGCGGGTGCGATCATTGAGACTCTTCACATACCTAATTTCATGCAATTCATGGCCGGTTAGTTTTGTATCAATTTTTTCACTGTCTTTGACTGAAAAACCAAGATGTTCATACAGCCTTCTGGCTCTAGTATTTTTTTTGATAACCCACAAACAAAGAGAACTCCACTTATATTCATAAGCAGACTCAATTACATATTTTGTTAACTCTGATCCTAAGCCGTTACCCCAAAAAATAGGAGAAACGTTTAAGGAAACCAGCTCACCCATGTTTTTATTAGATAGCGCCTTGTCCCTTGCCGGACCATAAACAGAAAAGCCTGATATGATGCCATTTGACTCGATAACTAGATTAATCCCTTTTCCTTGCTTTGATAGCGCCTCGTTCCAGTCTTCTGTTTTTTCTTTAACAGATAGTGATTTCAGGTATTCATCTGGCATTATTCCTTTATATCCCATGCGCCATGATTCTACTTGAATCTTTGCGATATATTTTGCATCTTTTGTGGTTGCATGTCGTATATACATTTTGATTCTATTAAAGGCTAACGCCATGGGTATATCAGTACCACAAAGAAAAATAGAGCTGAATCACGTTTGCGGAAAAACGATAGAGGGGTTCATCACCAGCATTAACGTTGTCTATCCTCAGGTCGCGGAAATTGTCGTAATCGAACAGGATGCGATCATAAGCAAAATTAATACTCCCTCTTTTGATGAATTGAAGAGAGGAAGGCGTGAATTGATAGCTGATGTTGAAACCGATGGTTTGTGTGCTATATGTGCTGAGCTCTTTGTCTCTGGCACGAAAAGTCAGCTCTTCTTGGCGTTGGAACAGATCACGATAAAAATCAGCGGAGTTTTGGCTATATTGTCGATACCTGAGATCGAATAGCCAGTTTTTTTCGTAAGGATGGGTATAACCGATTTCATAGGTATGCGCATTGATGCCCCAGGTATCCTGATAAAAACGATAAGACCCGTGTATCGAAGCTCGGTAGGGTAAATAATACATCGCTCTTGCTGCAAGTGCAGAGCTGGTTCTTGTTCTGGGGTACTCTTCCGGCTCTCTTTGGTATTTACTCAAGTCGTTCGAGTCAATAAAACGAACTGTACGATACGGGTTATTTAAATAGCCCTCGTCGGTAATGATTTCCCAGCCGAGTTCGGTGACCAAGGATTTAGTTAAGATCTGGGACAGGCCGACACGATAATGTTGTCGAGAGACCGCTTCATTAAAGTTGCTATCGCCTGTCTTACCGACTTCGTCCCAGCCGCGAGAGTAGCCCATTGTGACGGTGCTTAGGTCGCCAAAAAAATCCTGAGATAAGCTAAAGTGAGCGGACTGGGCTTCGAAGTCATTTTCCGTGCTTTGTGTATAGGCCAGGCTCAGAGTGGTTTTGTTGTGCAAGTAGTCGCCACTGACGGAATATTCCGTACGTTCTTCGGTATAAGGGCTGGCAGAGGTGACGACATCAATTGAGGCGCTGGTAATAGAGTCAATATAGTAGTTGGCTGAAAGAGACGTATTATTACTCATACTTTTACGCACAAGCAGGGACGGACCATTGATTTCAACGCCGCCACCATTATAAGAGTGGTAGAGCACATCGGCTCGGTCTTCCGGCAGGATGGCAGCAATAACGGGCCAAGTACCCGCCAATATACTACTGGCAATCAAGGTGGATTTTAAAATAGGGAAACTTGTTTTTTCCTTACCCTTGAATGGTTTTTTAATTACAGCCACAGCCCCCGCCTTGCCCTCCTTCTGCGCCTCGTGCTGCTTCCCTGGCTTGATAGACATGGTTAATATAAGCGCTGGATATCGGGTCTCTCTGAAAACTCATAATCGGATCCGCCAGGTGCTGGCGTTCATAAGGCTTTACCCAAGGTTGTATGCTACAGGCATTGATTAATATTAACAAACACAACCCTGTTGCCCTCTTAATCCAGCATTTTGTCATTCTCTAACCAGGTTTTTAATAAATTTTTCATACTGTTTTTCATCGCCAGGTAAGTAGCCTGCATGAAAATAACGTATATTCCCGTCACGATCAACAAAAACAGTGCTGGGCATGGCGATGAGATTATATTGCTGACTGACTTTATTTTGGCTATCAAACAATATCGGAAAATTGACGGGAATGTCATTCAGCATCGCTCGGGCGCGGTCAGGATCTTCTTCAACATTAACGCCGAGCAGAGTGAATCCAAGATCTTTGTAACGATCATTGATTTTATCAAGCAAAGGCATTTCCTGACGGCAAGGGCCACACCAGGAAGCCCAAAAATTAATCATGACAACATCACCGCGCAGCTCACTCAGCTTGATGTTTTTTCCGCTATGACTCTTTAATGTAAAATCGGGCGCGGCCCCTTCAAGCTTGTTTTCTGCGGCGACATAGAGTGGCATTGTGACGAAGAGACTAATCAAAGTCCATCGGATCATGTGTCGGAATAGGGTATGCATATAAATTTCGCCCTTAAATAACAATCAAAAAAACAGGGTTAAACCACCGCTGATCTCAATATTATGGGTTGATTTTTTTTCTCCCAGGAGATCAATTTCAAACATATGATCTTTAACATCCAGATGAATCGCCATCCAGTCCGTTGCCAGAAAACGGTATCCTGCGCCCAAATTTATAGTAAAGCGGTCGTCACCAGCAAAGCGTGTACTGCCGGCGCCACCTATAATATAAAGCGCAGTATTAAACGCCGCTCGTTGTGATATAAACGCTTCACCAGGCAAGATGTTATAGCCCAGTGAAATGTTGTAATACGTTAAATCACGCTCTTCATCCGTCAAAAGCTGTGTTGCACCACTTAATCTTTCAAAACTTGTTTTTTGTGTTGCCGACATGCCGTAGGCGGCCTCAAGAAAAAGATCTTCATTAATGTGGTAGGCCAAACGTGCACCAATGACACTGTTGACACCAAAATCTTCAACACTGAGCAAACCATAAAAAAGGCCGGTTTCAAAGTTTTCTGTGTCAATTTTAGATTCATTAAATGCCACTCGTTTTGTTTCTATAATGGATTCAATTTCCGAATCCAGTTCATCCTGAGCGTCTGCATGAGTAGACAACACGATAAGAATAACGACCAGTACAGGCACTAACAAGAGTGTACGTGTCACATTTTTTAACTTAAGTTTTAGAAAAATATGGCAAAACCCGCTTTCCATTCCTTCGCCTCCTCGTTGCTTTCATTACTGGAAAAAACGACATAATTTCGATATTCCACACGAAGTACAAATCGTTGTGCTACGTGGGTACGAAAACCCAGCCCGACATGTGCAGAAGGGTCAGTTCTATCAATAGCTTGTACTAGAGTCGTTTTAGGCTCCGTACGAATGGCGCCTGCACCCAATGTAAAAAAAGGTGAAAAACGCCAGGCCGGATAAGGGTGGGCAACCAAGTTCACATTACCTATCCAATTTGTAGAAAAGTTTCCTATGGCCTGAGTGACAGACAACTCTGTTGAAAGATGGGGGGTGATATTGCGTCCGCCATAAAGTGTGAGTGCGGTTGCTCCCCCGAAATCGCCTGCCAACGTACCCAATTCCCAGCGTCGTTTGGCAAAATCTTTAAGCGTGATATCGGTAAATTTAATTTTTTCACCCGTTGGAGTAAGTGTTTGTTCCATTTGTTGTCGCTGTGCCCAGCCTTTTTTTCCTGACTCGGTGCGCAGTTTAAACCAGTCGGTTTTACGTCGTATAATTTCAACGGTATCACCCCGGTTAATGACATGAAAAACGGGATAGCCTCGACCCGGCCCGGTATGTAGTTCAATGAAAGGGTCTGCAACTTGACCTGTTTGCTTCGGTTCGTTAGCATCACATTTTAAGGGCCATGACATGAAGAAAATAAATACAAAAACAAGTCCTGTAGTCCAGTCAGGCCGACATTGAGCTTTGTTTCTATCCTTAAGTACCATCATTGCTTATCGTGTTTATTTAGTTTAAGGGGGCTGAAAATGGATTGTTATAATATTGTGCACCGATATCCAGCCACTCGGAAATCAATTTTTTTTCAGCATCACTGAGTCTTCCATTATGTGTGCTGCCGGTATCGAATAGCGTGACAAATGAACCTGAATTGGCACCCACGACCGACATGGAGGAACCCGGCACTCGCACGGTCACCATGACGGGAATGCGTTGGCCATTGCTGTCGAGTTGAAAGCGTAGATTACCTTGATTGTCAGTATCCTGTATCAATCGGTCTATCAGTACATCATTGACGATTTCTTGCTCATTATCAACGAAAAATAACTCTCTATAGGCCTTAAAATGATCTGGTTCGTCAGACGAAGAACCATCCGTGAGATCCAGTTGTGCAGCAGGAATTTGTGCATTATTATTTTCATCGGTAGGACTATGACAGCGCGTGCAAGTATTGTCGCTGATCAGTTCGCCATTGCCATCTAATATTTGTCTATTCTGTGACCAAAGGGGATGAATGTGTGTTTCATAATGAATCACGATACGGCAGCGGCTGGTCCAATTATTTTGGCAATCATTGCTTGTTGGGGCGGTGCTGGTTAAGTCGGCATAACGATAGCTAAAACTGGTGTCTTTTGCGCGTACTGTCGCAGCGGTCCAAGTATCGTCATAATTAATATTCACACTGGGCTCAAGCGTGGTGCAGTCCGTTTTACAGCTAAGACGGATTCTTGTTTCCGCCATGGTTTCTGATATTTGAGCAAGCAGTGCGGTTTCCGTATTGGGGAAAGGCAAGCCACTGGTGCGGGCACCCTCATTCAATGCCGTGATGGCACCGGCTCTACCGTGGGGCAGGCCCTCATTATGGGTATGGCAGCCGTTACACTCCAAGGTTTCTCCTGGACGGACTTGTATCCAGTTTTGATGGCGAGCGCCAATACGACGACCATTTTTATCCAGAATACTGATAGCCAACGGCACATTGGCGGGTACTTTCACCTTAACAGAGCCATCAGGATCAACTGGAGTATAGCCAATGATTTCCCGCATTTGCTGTTGGCGGCTGCGGCCAAAGGCTGAGTTAGAAAAATCGAGAATCTCATTGTCCGGGATGGAGACCGCTTTAACGATGCGTAAGAATCTCGCGGCACGTTCATCAGCAGAAATCAAAGCTGGGTCAGCGAGATTGTATAGAGACGTGGCATTTTCCCCGTTAGAATTCAGATTATTAAAGCGACCGTCAAAATCATAGACGCTGCGGATATGTAATACGCCAACACCTTCGTCAATATAATCCGCATTTAAATCAGCACCCGCAATCTGGTCGAGAATAATAGTGGGCGCGGTGCGCGGTTGGGCTGAGACGAGATCACTAATGAATATGTTTTCTTCGGGAATGGTGATCGGTAATTGGGTATGGGTTGCTCTGTTATAAATATAAACACCATAAAGCGGTGCCGCTTCTTCGATATCCTCAGCCGCCAGGTCGTCGATGTTACACGGTACAATAATACCCGGATCCGTTTCGGTTTTATTTTGTATGAGCCGACAGGGTGTCCAACTCACCAAAGCCCGGTCTGTGCCGTCCCAAAAAGGATAGGCAGAACCATAACGACCTGCTAAAGAAGGGTTGAGATTGGTGAGGATCGTATTGTTCGTCGCTGGCAATTGGCCATCGCTATGATTGATGGTTGAATTGGTTAGTTTTTGATCTGCATCTGAAAAATTTTTGATATCTATTAAAATGATATCACCGCCAGAAAAAGTACCTGTAGAGGGTCGTAAAATGCTCATTATTCTGCCGTCTGGACGTTCCCGAGCCTGTGTAAATTGAACGTTAGCATTGTTCGTACCCGTATTATGACTGTGGCTGCCATAAACGTTGTTTAAGGCGGTACCATCCGGGTTTATAGTATAAAGATTAAAGGCATTGCGACTGCCCATATTATCCCAACGGTTAAACAGGATTTTGCCATTTTCTAAAACAGTTGGATTCAAATCGTGACTTTGGTTAAAGGATATTTGATGAATGTCGCTACCGTCATCGTTCATCACATGTAACAGCATAGCGGGGTCATTGCGGCCTTCTACCCTTGCTGGAAACTGGGGCTTTCCTTCATCTAGCAAGATGGCACCCGATTGTCGTTGTCGAGTTGAAGAGAAAACAATGCGCCCGTCAGGTAAATAGTGTGGTGCCAAGTCATGGCCTTCCTCGGCGAGAATATCGGAGCGGATAATACGGCGTAACACGTCTGTTTGCAGATTATATTGCCAAATATTCCATTTGGGCTGATCTTCATCGTCCGCATTTTCAATTTCAGGCAGGCGTAATGCAAAAATTAATCGGCGACCATCAAACGAAACATTAACGTCTTTAACATCACCCTGTAGCCCCGTAATGCGTTGTGTGATATTTTTTTCCGCGGCGCTTGGCGAGGCTCGGTCGCGTACATAAAGATCTCCACCCGCATTAAACATGAGCGGGTTTTGTAAATTTTCTTGCGTAGGTTCACCTTCATTATTAACGGGCATCGGGCGTTTGACATAGGCAATAGAAAAATCCTGAATAATGGGGTCGGGGTCTTGATTATTGCCAAGGCAACCACTTAACAATATTGCAAGGAAGATAAAACGGTATTTAAAAAAAACATTCATTGTGGTTTAACAATCGTTTTTAAGGTTCAAGGGCCCGGCTACTCATTTTGTTCTTTAAACGTGTTTTATATTTGACGCTTATTGGTCTGACAGGCAATTAACATGCCTAAGAAATAATATCACCTCTGATATTTTTCTTAATCTAATAAGCAAGCAGTATACGTAACCTTTATCCGCCAATACCGGGATGGACTTCACATTACTTTTACGGGGTGTGGCATTACCGTTTTTATTTTTTTAGTTTTAACGCAGCTAACGACAAGATGCTTGCTGCCGCTATGTAATAACAGCAATACGTGAATCAGGACACATTAAATTCTGTCTCAACCCGTATAATAAATATGAAAAATATAATCGCAACAAATTAGGTAAGGACCCAATATGCTTTTTTCTTATCTGAAATTTCAAGATCGAGAAAGTTTTGTATCAGAACACGTCATTAAAATGACGTGCTATCAATTTATGGTACTGATGGTGTTATTTTTTATTACCGTGTCCGTCCAGGCTGGATCTAGGGAACAAGCCAAACGTATTCATGATCGCATTACCGGAGTCCCACCATCTAATACCGTTTTAGATAGTATGGCGGCTGACATTGATAACAATAACGCCATGGGCGCAGCAAAGAGCGCTTTAGAGCATAACGCTTTTTATAATGTCACACTCAAAAATATGGTGACACCGTGGACCAATGAAGAACAAACCGTTTTTGCACCCTTGAATGATTACACTGCAACGGTGATTGGTTTAGTGCGTGACGATGAGGATTTTAGGAAAATATTATACGACAACATTATTTATGTGGGTACAGGTTCATTGGGTTTGCCCGCTTATTCGATGAGTAACAATGATCATTACGTCGCGATGGAAACACAAGGCGTTAATCTTAAGGATAATTTAGTACAAACCGCACAATCTTCAGTCATGGACATTCCCGCAAGTGCCTCAGCCGGCATAATGACTTCACGTGCGGCTGCCCGAGCCTTCTTGATTGACGGAACAAATCGCGCCCTGTTTCGTTTTACGATGCTGAATCATTTATGCAATGATTTAGAACAACTCAAAGATACCACCCGAGCACCAGATAGAGTACGTCAAGATGTTTCCCGGAGCCCGGGTGGCGATAGTCGAATTTATATGAATTCATGTGTGGGCTGTCATGCGGGTATGGATCCTTTCGCTCAAGCCTACGCTTATTATGATTTTACCTATACGGACGATGCGGATAGTGGACGGATGGTGTACAACGGTGAGGGCGTATCAGACCCTGAAACCGGTACGCGGGTACAAAGTAAATATTTAATTAATTCCAGTAATTTCAAATATGGTTACATCACGAGCAATGATAATTGGAGCAATTATTGGCGAGCGGGACAAAATGCTTTGCTGGGTTGGGATACTGGTAATCAGGGTTTAGCGGCCAGTGGAGCAGGTGCAAAGTCGATGGGTATTGAACTTGCCAATAGCGAGGCTTTTGCTCAATGTCAGGTCAACAAGGTATTTAAAACCGTTTGTTTACGCGACCCTGGTAATACGGCTGATCGAACTCAGCTTTCAACTATGGTGACGTCATTTAAAGCCAGTAACTACAATTTGAAAAATACATTTGCTGAAACGGCCGTGTATTGCATGGGCGAATGAGATGTATAGCTTAAAAAAAATAAAATGTGGCAGCCATAACTACAGCTTAATGACGTTCTTTATGCTTTTTTTATTAGCCGGTTGCATCGGTGGCCCTGAGACAACTAACAATCCTGTAACTGTTGCTAATGCAGAAAAATCCTATACTGGCCCCGTTCCTGAGACGGCGGATGTCCAGTCTTTTATGAGCACGGTTTGGCAAAATTTGAAAGCGACCAATCGCTGTGGAAATTGTCATGTAGCAGCAACACAGTCTCCCTTTTTTGTGAGAACAGACAATGTTAATTTGGCTTATAGCGCCGCTATTAATCTAGTCAACTTAAGCTCTCCGGAGGATTCTCGCCTGGCAACTAAAGTTGCGGGCGGACACAACTGTTGGTTAAAAAGTGATAGTGCTTGTGCTGCGGTTATTACTGCGTATATTGAGTCCTGGGTCGGTGGCACGAGCGCCGGTGAAACCAATAAAATAAAATTGGTGGCACCGATTCAAAAAGAGGCCGGAGAGAGTAAAAATTTCCCAGACACGGCACCGGCAACATTCACCAACCTCCATACGTTATTAATAACTCATTGTGCAGAATGCCATACGGAGTCGGCTGTTATTCCACAGTCACCTTATTTTGCTAATGGCAATATAAACCTGGCTTACGAGGCCGCGCAAGCAAAAATTGATCTTGATACGCCGGCTAATTCGCGTTTAGTGATCCGTTTACGCAGCGAATTTCATAATTGTTGGAGCGGCGAATGTCAGGTCGATGCACAAGAAATGGAAAATGCCATCAGGATGTTTTCTGACCCCATACCATTAACGCAAATTGATCCCGACTTGGTCACAAGTAAAGCATTAAAATTAACGGAAGGCTTGATTGCCAGTGGCGGCAGTCGTTACGAAAATAATGTGATTGCACTATATCAGTTCAAAACAGGAAAAAGTAATACTTTATTTGATACTAGTGGCGTCTCCCCTGAACTTCATTTGCAATTATCTGGAATAGAAGGGATTGATTATAAATGGGTCGGGGGTTGGGGAATTCAATTTATCAATAGCAAAGCGCAGGGTTTAACGTCGGCGAGTAAAAAAATCAGTGATGCGATTAAGTCAAGCGGCGAATACTCAATAGAGGCCTGGCTGATTCCCGAAAATGTGACTCAAGAAGGGCCAGCACGAATAATCAGTTATTCTGCCGGGGTCGCTGCACGTAACTTCACTCTGGGGCAGACCTTATACAATTATGATTTTTTGCATAGATCAAGCACCACCGATGCGAATGGTGAACCGGCATTATCCACAGCCGATGCGGATGAAGTTCTGCAAGCAACACAACAGCATGTGGTGATTAGTTTTGACCCCATTGTCGGTCGTAAAATTTATGTCAATGGTCTAGATACTGGTGTAGTAGATGGCTCTGTACCGGGTCATATTTCTGACTGGGATGATTCTTTTGCCTTTGTGTTAGGGGATGAAGTTTCTAATGATCGTTCCTGGAAAGGAAGATTAAGATTGGTCGCAATCCACAACAGAGCCTTGACCCTGACGCAAGTTCAACAAAATTTTTCTGTTGGTGTCGGCGAACGATTTTTTTTATTGTTTAACGTTAGCGAACATTTACCCGAAGTAACAATAAGCTCAACAGGAACGATATCAACAAACAGTTACGTCATGTTTGAGGTCAGTCAGTTCGACAGCTATAGCTATCTTTTTTCAGAACCTCGGTTTATCAATTTAGACACGGGTATCATTTTAAAATCCATTCCTGTTGCCGGTTTGCGTATCGGTATTAACGGTAAAGAAGCAACCTCAGGGCAAGCTTATATTAATTTGTCTACAACTTTGAATAACAACAGCTATAGTGATAATGGGGGTCAACAGCTTGCAACGATTGGAACCCTTATTGCCCTGGAAAAAGGCGCAGATCTGGATGAATTTTTTCTGACATTTGAACGCTTAGGCGACAAAAGCAATGTTGTTGTTGCTGCGTTACCCTCACTGCCTGCTTCACCGCCGGATGCCGACCCGGTCTCTGATATTGGTTTACGAACATTTGAAGAAATCAGCCATAGTATGTCCGCTATTACGGGCGTCAGCACAACAGAAAATAATGTGGCGACGACGTATGAAACCATTAAGCAACAATTACCCACGGTAGAAAACATAGATGGATTTTTATCTTCCCATCAAGTTGCTATTTCACAAATGGCCATTGAATATTGTAACGCTTTGATAGAAAACTCGTCTTTACGTACCACGTTTTTTACCGGTTTCGATTTTTCTGAGAGTGCCGCGACGGCTTTTGATACTCCGGCAAAACGAAATCGGGTGACTGACCCTTTGTTGTCCAAAGGCTTGGGCATTAATTTAAGCAGCCAGCCGAGTAATACGTCAGTTAAGGCGGAACTTGAAAGTTTGATTGCCGGTCTGACGACTTGCGGTACAGCGTGTGCCGCCGAACGTACAAAGATTGTCGTCAAGGCGGCATGTGCTGCGGTGCTGGGTAGTGCTGCAACATTAATTCAATAAAGGTTGTTATCATGCCTAAAAGAAAAAATACACTCCATCCTGATGCACCGCTGCGCCATGCGAATCATAAAAAACCCGTGACGCGCCGAGATTTTTTAGCTCAGGGTTTTGCGCGAGGTTTAGGCTTGGCAATGGGGCCAACCCTGTTTTCTATGTTTGCTAATCCAAGGGCAGCCCAAGCCGCTCTTTCCGCTGATTTACTGGTACTCAAAGAGAACTGCGGAATTGCGACTCAAGGTGCAGGGAAAATCCCTTTTATAGGGTTTGATCTGGCAGGTGGAGCAAATATTACAGGCTCTAATGTTCTGGTTGGAAAGCAAGGTGGACAGCTTGATTTTTTAACGACAGCAGGCTATAGCCGCATGGGTTTACCTGGAGACATGATTCCACCTTTGCTTGATCCTACCGATGTTAATGGCGGTGATTATACTGACACCACACTGGGTTTGGCTTTTCATAAGGACAGTGCTTTTTTACGTGGTATTTTAGAAAAAATATCCGCAGCAACAGCAGAGAATATTAATGGTGCGGTGATTCCTGCGAGATCAGATAACGACACAGGCAATAATCCTCACAACCCGATGTATGGTATTAATAGAGCGGGAGCAGAGGGTGAGTTATTAACTTTGATTGGCTCACGTAATAGCGATTCAGGAGGGAATTCATTAGCGCCAGCATCGATGATTGATATTGCGTTTCGACCTACAAAAATTGATCGGCCCAGCGATGTAACCGGATTAGTTGATACCGGTAAGTTAGTTGGTTTACTCAACCAAGCCGATGCCGTTGCTGTATTGGAATCGATACAACGTATTAGCAATATGAAGCTTGGTACAGTGGCGACCCAGCTCGCGACCGATACGGCGCTAAAGACGGCGATGAATTGTCAGTATGTCAAAGCTGCCGATTTAATTGATCGTTATGGTGACCCTGCCGCATTGAATCCGGGCATTGACCCCGATATCATTGGCCCCATTTTTACACAGGCAGAATTTGATGGCGATGGTGAATTTCGCAAAACGTCATCGGTTATGAAGCTGGTGATGAACGGTTTTGCCGGTGCGGGAACGATTACCATGGGCGGTTATGATTACCATACGGGAAACCGAGCCACCGGTGAAGTTAGAGACTTACGAGCCGGACGCTGTATGGGCGCTTGCCTGGAATATGCCGCACGGATGGGTGTGCCTTTGATGTTGTATGTTTTTAGCGATGGCTCGGTTTTTAGTAATGGCATGATTGATAACTCAATCAATGGACGAGGAAAAGGGGTTTGGACGGGAGACAATTCTGGTACAGCCGCGTCCTTCTTTCTTGTTTACAATCCAGGGGGTCGACCCCAGCTCATGGGCGCCACGCCCGATACACAACTCATGCAGCAGCAGATTGGCTATTTCAGAGCAGATGGTTCAGTAGACACTGCTTCTAGCCCCGCTGCAAACAATGTTAATTTACTCGTAGAAACGGTCATTCTGAACTATATGGCTTTACACGGCGAGCAAGGTAATTTCGCCAACCTATTCCCCTCTCACGGTCTCGGGAATTCAAGCATGCTGGACAGCTTGACGGCTTTTGACTCTATTGTAAACGGAACGATTGGGGCTTGATCGTGACTCCGCTCAGGGGGGTGTTCGGGTAGGTAGGAGCTTTTTTATTAGGGTTTGCCTCAAGTTGCACAAACCCCGATTAAATACATATACCGTAGTCAGCGTTATTCACATTCAAAAAAAGCGTGAAACTTTAGTATACCCGTAGCGTTTT
>VAPM010297183.1_pt1 | contig 12773 bp, 12 predicted proteins | sample 3395091 | NCBI WGS metagenome assembly VAPM01 (sample SAMN08290445, study PRJNA428436) | hydrothermal vent metagenome | isolation source: Deep-sea hydrothermal vent chimney 3 | place: Pacific Ocean: Juan De Fuca Ridge | reverse complement strand
TATTGGCCGCCATCGAGGAGCGTAATGGCCGCCGGCGCGGCAGCGGGAAATTTACCCCGCGCACCCTGGATCTGGATCTGCTGCTGTACGGTGATGAGCTTATCAGCACCGAACGTTTTCACGTGCCGCGCGACGAAATTCTTCGCTATGCCTTTGTGCTCTGGCCGCTGGCCGAGATGGCGCCGGATCTGGTACATCCGCAGGTGGGGGAATCCTTTGCGCAGTTGTGGGAAAAGTTTGACAAGGATGGCCCGGCATTGGGACCTATTCCATTTTCGTGGCAGGCGCCGATATAAAATAGTATCGAGGGGTAGGTAAGCATGGCCGAGGGGTTTGCAGAAAGTACGACGTTGGCGGAAAAGGACAAACCACTGATCCTGATTGTCGACGACTCGCCGACGATTCGCATGTCGCTGAAACGTGCGGTACAGGATGAATTTCAGTCGCTCGAAGCGGAAGATGGCGAGGCCGCCTGGAAACTGCTGCTGACGGAGGCCGATATCGAACTGTTGATCACCGACCTCACCATGCCGCATCTCGACGGTTTCGGCCTGATCCAGCGCCTGCGTGAAAATCACGCGGCACGCATGCAGAATCTGCCGGTGATTGTCGTCACCGGGGCGGATGACACCGCCGCCCGCGAGCGCGCTTTTCATGCCGGCGCCAATGATTTTCTCACCAAGGACAGCGACCGTATCGAACTACTGGCGCGTCTACGCGCCCATCTCAAGCTGGCGCAGACCATTCGTCAGCTGGAGGCCAGCCAGCGCGAGCTGCGTGCGCAGGCCAACACGGATCCGCTGACCGGACTTGCCAACCGGCGTTTCTTTGATGAGATCGCCGGCAAGGAACTGTCGCTGATGCGCCGGCAGCAGGATTATTTCAGTGTGCTGATGATTGATATCGACCACTTCAAGGCGGTGAACGATACCTACGGCCACCCGGCTGGTGACGAAATCCTCAAGCGGGTGGCAGCGACCTTGTCGACCAATCTGCGCGAAGAGGACACGGTGGCGCGTATCGGTGGCGAGGAATTCGTGGTCTGCTCGCCAGCTACCAACCGGCTGGCCTCCATTGTCCTCGCCGAGCGTTTGCGCAAGGCCGTGGAATCCCTGACGATCGAGTTTGACGGTAAGCGGATTCCGGTCACCATTAGTCTGGGTATTGCCCTGCGGCCGCTGGATGGTGACGACCTGCAGGCGCTGCTGAGTGTGGCGGATGAGCGTCTGTATCGTGCCAAACAGGACGGCCGTAATCGTTTCTGTGTCGCGGACAAGATGTCACACAGTGATGGCGAGCTCGCCGTGGACAAGATCTGTCCGCGCATGGACGAGGCGCTGGCAATGATTCGCCACGGCAATCTGCATCGCCTCAAGCCGCACCTGCCAACACTGCTGAAGGAGCTGATTCCCTTCCTGGAACTGGTCAACCAGCAGTCGGCGGAGGCGCAGGTCGATGTCGGGCGGATTCGTGAAATTGCGGAAAATCTGAAGTAACTATTCAGTTCCCCACAGGGGAATTGGATGTCCATCTTGTGCGCATGGCGCACACTACACCTGCCCGTAGCGTGCGCTGTGCGCACGGTGGCACTGAAATCACTCAATGGCAAAAGAAACGGGATTTTTCTACGCTCATCCGTGCCTTCCTCCGGCGTTCATTCCATCGATACATTCTCTGTACCTCTGTGGTGAATAGTTACAATCTTGATTAATTTAGGTTAATCCTCCTTTATCGCTGCCACACCAGGATGCGATTGTTGGCCGGCATTTCATGGTCGGCCACGCGTTGCAGGCCCTGTTTCCGTGCCAGGCCATCAAGCTCGGCACGGTCGCGGATGCCGCTCTTCGGGTCGCGTTGCTTCAGCCAGGTATCGAAGCGCGCATTGCTCTCGCTGGTGAATTTTCCGTCCCGGTTGAATGGCCCGTAGAGACAGAAGCGCCCTCCCGGGACGAGTACCTGTCCGACCCCCTCAAACAGTTTTTCCACCTCCGTCCAGGCCATGATGTGCACGGTGTTGGCGCTGAAGATGCCGTCGTATGGGTGCCGGGGCCAGGGGTCGCGGCTGACGTCCAGCGTCAGCGGCAGGTGCACATTGTCGCCGCCGTCTTCGCTCAGCCAGGCGAGGATGCCGGGGTGGTTTTCGCTACAGTCGCTGGTTTGCCAGTGCAGGTGTGGCAGGGCATGGGCGAAGAATACGGCATGCTGCCCGGTGCCGCTGCCGATTTCAAGAATTTCTGAGGCCTGGGCAAATTCCTCACGCAGTACGGCGAGGATGGGGTGCTTGTTTTGTTCGCAGGATTCGGCGAAGGGTTTCATGGTGCTGGCTGGCTTTGTTGTTAACTCTTAACTCGTGACACCGCTCTGCGGTGTCACGCATCCCGTGGCGCTCCGCGCCACTTCATCGGCGGTAGGGTATTCCGCCGTGATCGGTGATCTTCTAACTATTCAACGACCGTCCACCATCCACTGTCAGCACCTGGCCACTGGTGTATTCGGCATCACGAATCAGATACAGCACCGCCCGCGCAATATGCTCTGGACTGCCCTGCCGCTTGAGAAAGGTGCGGTTGATGATGCGCTGCTTGGTGACTTCATCCATGTCTGCTTCCGGCCACAGGATGGCCCCCGGAGCGACCGCATTGACGCGAATCTCCGGCCCCAGTTCACAGGCCAGCGCCTTGGTCAGCATGACCAGTCCCGCCTTGGCCATACTGTAGATAGGGTAGCGCTTGAGTGGTCGATCGGCGTGGATGTCGACGATATTGACGATGCAGCCGCGGCTGGCCCTGAGGTGTGGCGCGGCGGCCTGGGCGAGGAAAAAGGGTGCCTTGAGATTGGAGCCGAACAGGTCATCCCACTGCTGCGGGGTGGCCACGCCGATGGGGGTGGGATAAAAGGTGGAGGCGTTGTTGATCAATACGTCCAGCCGTTTCCAGGCCGAGAAGGCATCATTGATGAGGGCGGGCAGGGCCGCTTCATCGAGCAGGTCGGCGCATACCAGCACCACGGAATCGGCGCGGTTTTGGTTGAGTTCGGTTTGCAGAGTATGGGCGGCGTCACGTGAGCTGCGGTAGTGCAGTACCAGGTTTGCACCCTCGGCATGCAGAGTGCGCGCGGTGCGTGCACCGATGCGATGGGCGCCGCCGGTGATCAGCACGACGCGCCCGCTCAGCGGGCCGTTGTTGGCTTCTGTGGTATCATCCACTGCTTGTCCTCCGAGACTGTTTGAAGGGCAGCTCTAATAACTGCTTGTGGTTTCTGCGCAGAGGCCACAAGCAGTTATTAGAGGTGCCCTGAACACTTTAACCTACCTGCGCCGACCTTGCCCAGTATGAAGCCCCCCGTTTCCAGAGCCACTTCCCGGCACGCCATCCGGCAGGCCGGCGAGGCCCTTGCGCGTCTCCCCGAGCCGGATGAGGAAGCCCGGGCACACAGCATGGCGCTGATCCAGCTGATCGTTGATGACATCGCTGGTGCCGACGGGCAGATCAGCTTTGCGCGCTATATGGAGCTGGCCTTGTTCGCCCCCGGTCTGGGTTATTACAGCGCCGGCAGCCAGAAGTTCGGCGCCAGCGGCGACTTCGTTACCGCGCCGGAAATCTCATCGCTGTTTTCCCGTTGTCTGGCGCGGCAGACGGCCGAGGTGCTGGAAAACCTCGGTGGTGGCGATGTGCTGGAGGTGGGTGCCGGCTCCGGCATCATGGTGGCGGATCTACTGGCCGAGCTGGCGGCGCTGGGTACGTTGCCTGATCGCTACTTTCTGTTGGAGTTGAGCGCCGATCTGCGTCAGCGTCAGCGTGAAACCCTGGCGCGAATGGTGCCACAGCTGCTTGATCGGGTGCAGTGGCTGGACAGCCTGCCCGAGGGCGGCTTTTGCGGTGTGGTGCTGGCCAATGAGCTGCTCGATGCCCTGCCGGTGCACCTCTTCCGTGCCGAGGCCGGTGGTCTCATGGAGCGCCGTGTGGGCTGGCAGGATGGGCGCTTCCAGTGGTGTAGCGCCGAGATTGGCGACGCGACGCTTGCGCAACGCCTGGCGACGCTGAGGGGGGGCCTGCCTGAGGGCTACGAGTCGGAGTTCAATCTCGCCGCCGGTGGCTGGATCGGCTCCATCGCCAGCATGCTGCAGGCCGGCGTGGTGCTATTGATCGACTACGGTTTTCCGCGCCACGAGTATTACCACCCGCAACGCGACCGCGGCACCCTGATGTGCCACTATCGCCATCGCGCCCACGACGATCCCTTTGTCTATCCCGGTCTACAGGACATCACTGCCCACGTAGACTTTACGGCCGTCGCCGAGAGCGCGGTGGATGCCGGGCTGGATGTGCTGGGCTACAACACCCAGGGTCTGTTTCTGCTCGCCAACGGTATCACCGAACTGGCGCAGTCAGATGACGAACGTGAACAGCTACGCTTGGCACAGCAGGTGCGTACCCTGACCCTGCCGGGCGACATGGGGGAGCTATTTAAGGTGATGGCGCTGGGGCGCGGCTATGATGCGTCGCTGCGTGGTTTTGCGCTGCAGGACCTGCGCGGTAAATTGTGAATGCTCCACGGTAAAAAAGAACCACCTGTGGGAGCGGCTTCAGCCGCGAATGAATCTAGCCTTTAATCTCTGGGGGTTTAATTCCCCGCAGCTCGCCTACCAAAAGTAGGTTCTTTAAGAAAAGCGCCTACTTTTGGTGCTGCGAATGTCACCTCAATCTGGCTGCTGACACTGCTGAAGGAATAATCTTGTAGGGTGGGCATTGCCCACCAATGCAGATTGCCAGTATTTGCGCAAATGGTGGGCGATGCCCACCCTACGAACGGCGTAGGTTTTTTGTTCAAGCGCCTAAGCGTTTGAACTGGCCGTGTAATACCCCGCTTTCGCGTAGCGAAATAGCTTGCTGCGGGGTAGTTTATTAACAATAAGAAAACTAGAAAACTAGAAAACTAGAAAACTAGAAAACTAGAAAACTAGAAAACGAGGAAGCATATGAGCGACAGACTCAGGCAGACCCAGGACATGCTGGCCAAGCACCATCGTGACGGTGCGGCCTTCGCGCAGATGATGAAGGACACCTTCGGTGGCCGTTTCAACGAGGACTTCTGGGCGATGTGGGAACAGAATATAGAGCCGGCGCTGTCCGATGCGCCGGTGGTCCTCGATCTGGGTACCGGTCCCGGCATGCTGCTCAAGGCCTTGGTGGTGCGCTATCCGCAAGTGCGTGCCATCGGCGTGGAGTGCGCCGACTACATGCTGGATGCCGCTGATGACCTTCCCGAGGGTTGCGAGATCATCGCTGCCGACCTGCATGATCCCCATTTGCCGTTGGAAGGCGGCAGCGTGGATGCGGCGGTAGCCTCGGTGGTGTTGCACGAGATGCACCAGCCGGTGCGCGCCCTGCAGGAGGTCGCACGTTGCCTGAAATCGGGCGGCCGGCTGTACGTGCTGGACTGGGTGCGCGCACCGCTGGCGCAGTATCTCGAAGATACGGAGCTGGATGTGTTTGCCGCCGACACCCCAGTGGAGGCGCTGGAAGACCTGTTCATCCACTTCATCGAGCACAACCGTTTTTCTGCCGACGACCTGGTGTTTCTGCTCGAGAACACCGGCTTCAGCGTGCTGGAGACCACCGCGCTGAAGGATGGCCGCCAAGCGCGCATCATTGCCGAAAAGATCTGACGACGCCCCCACTGAACGAAAGGACTGACCGACCCCATGGATCATCTGCACGCCATAGCCCTCGCCCTGCTGCAGGGCTTTACCGAATTTCTGCCCATTTCCAGTTCGGCGCACCTGATCCTGCTGCCGCGCCTGCTCGGCTGGGAGGATCAGGGTCTGGCCTTCGATGTCGCCGTGCATCTCGGCACCCTGAGCGCGGTGGTGCTGTATTTCCGTCGCGAACTGGTGCCCATGGCGCGCGACTGGGGCCGCTCGCTGGTCACCCGCCAGCAAACGAAAGACAGCCACCTGGCCTGGGCGGTGCTATGGGGCACCATTCCTGTGGGCATCGCCGGGCTGGCCTTCAAGGGCTATATCGAGGTTGAGCTGCGCTCGGAGCTGGTGATTGCAGCCACCACTATCGGCTTCGGTCTGCTGCTGTGGTGGGCGGATGCGAAGGGCCGCGGTGAGCGCGACGAGTATCACCTCGGCTGGAAAGAGATCCTGATTATCGGCATCGCCCAGGCCGTGGCGCTGATTCCCGGCACCTCGCGTTCCGGCGTTACCATGACCGCCGGGCTGATGCTGGGCCTGTCTCGCGAGGGTGCGGCGCGCTTTTCTTTTCTGCTGTCAATCCCGGTGATCGTGCTGGCCGGCGGCCTCAAGGGGCTGGATCTGATCGAGGAAGCGGTACCGGTGGACTGGGGGTCGATGATCATCGGCGTGGTGACCTCGGCCATCACCGCCTATGTCTGTATCCACTTCTTCCTCAAGCTGCTGGAGCGCATCGGCATGCTGCCCTTCGTGATCTATCGCCTGGTGCTGGGGGGGGTGTTGTTGGCGCTGTTCCTGTGAGGAACTTGTTTCCGCCAGATGCCAGCTATTTGTGTGGGAGCGGCTTCAGCCGCGAATAAGGCCAGTCTTCTTCGCGGCTGAAGCCGCTCACGCAGAGAGGTTTTTTTAATGTCTCTGCTGCCGCAGCCCATAACCCAGCAGGCCGAGGCTGACGGTACTGAGCACACTCTGCCACCACCAGCTCAGTTCAAAACCATCCGCGCCTAGCCCGTAGGCGATGACGAAGCCGATCCAGGTGGGACCGGCGCAGTGATCGATGGAGGTCATGTAAGTGAAGGCCAACACCAACCCTGCCACCCCCGTCAGCCCGGCGATCATGCCCTTTTCCCCTTGTCCGTATCGCGCCAGCGGCAGCAGCAGCCGGCCACCCAACAGGGCGGCAACGAGATACACGCCCAGGGTCAGGGCATCGTATTCCAGGGTCCAGATGTCGAGCCCGGTCTGCATGTCTCGGTGGGCGAAGGCGATGAAGGATTTGGTGAGGATGAACTGCAGCGCCCCTAGCGGCTGCTCCTGCCAGATCAGCTGAAACATGGGCAAATAGCTGCCCACCGGGGTCAGCATGTAGTTTACCCAGCCGCCGTTGAGCAGCATGATGGGCAATAGGCTGAAGATGAAAAAAACCAGCAGCAACAGTCCGCTCAAGCCCAGCCATAGGCTGGTGGTTGAGTGGGTGGCGGAATTTACGTCTGCGTGGCTGTTCATGGTCCGATTCTAACCGATTCCGTTGTCCCCCATGCTATGCTGGAGCCCGCTTTTTACGGGGGCTAGGGGGTGTTCTCAATCAATAAGGCCGTACTGTTGCACCTGAAAAAGCGCCAGACAAGGCGTGAGGAGAGATGTTTGCTTGTTGTAAATGAACGACGAACAACGCAGCATGGCGCTTTTTCAGGCGCAACCCGAAGGGCCGAGCCTCTGTTTTCGCCCAGCGGCGTTATCACTCGCTTATGTGGAACAGCCACACCGCGCTCATTCTGCCTTGCTGAGCGAAAACAGAGGCTCGGCAGTATGGCCTTATTGATTGAGAACACCCCCTAATGGCGATTTATGCAATTGGCGATATTCAGGGGTGCTTTGACGAGCTTCAGGCCCTGCTGGCGATGTGCCGTTTCGACCCGGCGGTGGACCGGCTCTGGTTCACCGGTGATCTGGTCAATCGTGGCCCGGATTCGCTCAAGGTACTGCGTTTTGTGCGCGGACTGGGTGAGGGCGCCATCACCGTGCTGGGCAACCATGACCTGCACCTGCTGGCGGTGGCCGAGGGGCTGGGCAAGTTGCACAAGCCCGATACCCTGCAGGCTATCCTCGATGCCCCGGACCGCGACGAATTATTGCACTGGCTGCGCCAGCAACCCCTGTTGCATCACGATGCAGACCTGAATGCCGCGCTGGTTCATGCCGGCCTGCCACCGCAGTGGGGTCTGCGCGAGGCGCGTGCGTACAGCGAGGAGGTGGAAACGGTGCTACGCGGCGATGATTACCGCGAATTTTTTACCCACATGTATGGTGACAAGCCCCGCCGTTGGGCGATGGGGCTGACAGGCTGGGATCGGCTGCGTTTCATCGTCAATTGTTTTACGCGTCTGCGCTTTTGTCGCGCCGATGGCGAGCTGTGTCTGAAGGCCAAGGGCGAGCCCGGCACGCAGCCCGCAGGCTGTGTGCCGTGGTTTCAGGTGCCGGGGCGGCGTAGCACGCAGACGCAGATTATATTTGGTCACTGGTCAACGCTGGGTCTGTATCAGGGAGATAATGTGCTGGCGCTGGATACCGGCTGCCTGTGGGGTGGCCTGCTGACGGCGGCGCGTCTGGATGGCGATCACGAACTCGTCTCCTGTGACTGCAGCGGCTATCGTCAACCGGGTGTCGAGGCGTAAAAAGTTGCTGCTAGCGTTAGAGGTAACTATTAATGGTTAGTGTTGAGTAAGTGAGAGAGGGGGTAAGGAGAAGTGAAAATGAATAGGCAGATATTTGTTGCTGCGGTGTTGTTGTTTGTCGCGACGGTTGCCGCGGCCGCACCGAAGGCGGAGATTAAGGAGTACGGATATTACGAATTCATCACTGAAGCGAAGCGCTCGACGCACCCGGCGGCCACCTCCGGCTTTGTACAGACCGGCGAAGCCCGGCTGGTGAAACAGACACAACGCATCCCTATCGAACAGGGACGCCTGTTTGGTTTTCGTTTTATCATCACCGGCATGAACCCCAATATCGGCCAACTCCCGGTGGAGTTGGTAGTGACACACCCGAAAATGGACAAGCCGGATGGCTCAAGCTCTACGGGTTATCGCTACACCCTTGGTCTGTCACTGGATCAAGGCGTCGTGGAAGACAAAACCGGTTATCGCATGAATGAAAAATATGAAATGGTCGAGGGTGATTGGGTGTTCGAATACCTCTTCATGAACAAACCGTTAATGGTACAGCGTTTTACCACCTATAAGCCTTGATGTATTCACTGCCGAATGGCTATTGAGGAAACCCTGATTATGGATACTGAACAGAAAGAAAATATGACCCCGCAAGAGGCCTGGACCCGTGGCCTGTTTATGATGATGTTTTTCATCCTCCTCCAGTTGGCCAAAATCGTGGCTGGGATGGTCGTCGTGTTGCAGTTTCTGTTTACAATTTTTACCAACCAGACCAATGACAACCTGTTGCACTTTGGTGGCAGCCTGAGCCGCTACATTTATCAGGTCTGGCGTTTCCTGACCTATAGCACGGAGACTCAGCCCTTTCCATTTGCACCATGGCCCGACACGCAGGCGGCGATGGAGTTGGAAAAAGCCGTGGCACAGGATGAGCCGGATGAACCTAGAACAAGCGGCGACGATACCGGGCAACGGGCGCCGGGGAAAGACTGATCCGCCTCTCGCAGGGTACCCAACAAGAGAGCGTAGCGATGGCTGATATGGCGGGGAAAGCTGAAGACAAAGCCGAGGAAGAAGTGTGGCAAACATTACGCGCGCTAAACGATGCCTGGACAAAGGGCGACCCAGCCGATCTTCGCCATTATTTTCATGAACATATGGTGGCATTTGCGGGCAATGCCCGTGAACGAATAGAAGGCCGGGAAGCCTGTGTGAAAGGATGGAGTGCTTTTGCAAACGCGACAGAGATTCACGCCTGGCGAGAGATCAGCCCGAAGATTCAAATATACGGAAACACAGCGGTTGTTACCTATTATTTTGATATGTCATTCAGCATGGATGGCCAGGAAATAGAAATGGACGGGCGCGACATGTTTGTGTTCGTCAAGGACGATGGCAAGTGGCTGGCGGTGGCGGATCAGTTTTCGTCCTATCCAGAGGAAACTCCCTGACGGCTTTTTGCTCACGCGCTACTGGGCCGTCTGGGCTATAATAGACACGCAGCCCGCCGCACCATCACTGATTCCCCGGGCTCAATCGAGTTTCCCCCATGTCGTCCGTCACCCCCCTTTTCAGTTACCGAAAACACTGGGCCGCCCGTTTGGGTACCGCCCCCGAGCTGCCCATGTCGCGCGAGGAGATGGACGCCCTGGGCTGGGATTCCTGCGATGTGATCCTGGTTACCGGCGATGCCTATGTGGATCACCCCAGCTTCGGCATGGCGGTGATCGGCCGGGTGCTGGAGGCACAGGGTTTCCGCGTCGGCATCATCAGCCAGCCGGACTGGAACGATGTCGAGGACTTCCGCCGTCTGGGCCGGCCCAACCTGTTTTTTGGCGTCACCGGCGGCAACATGGACTCCATGGTCAACCGCTACACCGCCGAGCGCAAACTACGCTCCGACGATGCCTACACCCCCCACGGCGCCGGCGGCAAACGTCCCGACCGCTCGGTGATCGTCTACAGCCAGCGCGCGCGCGAGGCCTACAAGGATGTGCCGCTGATCATCGGCGGCATCGAGGCCAGCCTGCGCCGCATCGCCCACTACGACTACTGGTCGGACAAGGTGCGTCGCTCGGTGCTGATGGATGCCAAGGCCGACCTGCTGGTGTACGGCAACGCCGAGCGGCAGATCGTCGAGATCGCCCACCGCCTGGCGCGGCGAGAGCCCGTGAGTGAGATCCGCGACGTGCGCGGCACAGCCTTCATCTGCCGTGATGCCGGCGGCCGCCCGGAGCACGTGCCCATGGGCTGGAGCCTGCTGAATTCGAGTGAGGTGGACCGCCCCGGGCGCATCGAGGCCCACCCCGACCCCTACGCCATGGGTGAGGCCTGTGACAAGGCGGCGGATGGCGGTGAAGCGCCGGACGAAGTGGGCACGGCGGTGGTGGTCGCCGCACCACGCCGCCAGCTGCCCGACCCGGCGTGCACCCTGGTGCTGATCCCCGGCTACCATGCCGTGCGCGAAGACCGCGTGCTCTACGCCCACGCCTCGCGCGTGCTGCACCGCGAAACCAACCCCGGCAACGCCATGGCCATCTACCAGCCCCACGGCGAGCGCGGCGTGTGGCTCAACCCGCCGCCCATCCCGCTCGGCACGGAAGAGCTGGATGCGGTGTTCGAACTGCCCTACACGCGCCGCCCGCACAGCGTCTATGGCGACGCGCGCATCCCCGCCTACGAGATGATCCGCTTCTCCATCAACATCATGCGCGGCTGCTTCGGCGGCTGCACCTTCTGCTCCATCACCGAGCACGAAGGCCGCATCATCCAGAGCCGTTCCGAGGACTCCATCATCCGCGAGGTGGAGACCATCCGCGACCAGGTGCCCGGCTTCACCGGCCACATCTCCGACCTCGGCGGGCCGACCGCCAACATGTGGCGCCTGAAATGCAAGGACGAAAAGGTCGAGGCCACCTGCCGGCGGCCTTCCTGCGTCTATCCCGGTATCTGCAAGAACATGGATACCAACCAGATGCCGCTGGTGCGCCTCTACCGCCGTGCACGCAAATTGCCGGGCATCAAGAAGATATTTATCGCCTCCGGCCTGCGCTACGACCTCGCCGTGGAGACCCCGGAATACGTCAAGGAGTTGGTGACCCACCATGTCGGCGGCTACCTGAAGATCGCTCCCGAACACACGGAAGGGGGACCGCTGTCGAAGATGATGAAGCCCGGCATCGGTACCTACGACCGCTTCAAAAAGATGTTCGACAAGTATTCGCAGGCGGCGGGCAAGGAACAGTACCTGATCCCCTATTTTATCTCCGCCCACCCCGGCACCACCGACGAGGACATGATGAACCTCGCCCTGTGGCTGAAGGCCAACGGCTTCCGCGCCGACCAGGTGCAGAATTTCCTGCCCTCGCCCATGGCCACCGCCTCGGCCATGTATTATTCGGGCAAGGATCCGCTGCACAAAGTCAGTCGCCGCGCGCCCGACATGCCGGTGCCCAAGGGCACCCGCCAGCGGCGTCTGCACAAGGCCTTCCTGCGCTACCACGACGCCAACAACTGGCCGTTGCTGCGCAAGGCGTTAAAACAGATGGGCCGGGCCGACCTTATCGGCAACGGCAAGCGCCACCTCGTCCCCACCTGGCAGCCCGACGGCACCGGCGATGCCGGCGAGGGCAAGCGCGCCTTCCGCACCCAGCATAGCGGCCTGCCGAGCACACCTGCCAGCAAGCCGCACCGCGTGGGATCCCCGTCGGCCAAACCCGGCAAGTCCCGCAGCAAGCCCGCAAAAAAGACCTTCGGCAAATCATCACGCAAGCCCCGCGGCCGCCGCTGATCTATTAGGCCTTTGTAGTTGTGGAAGCAGCTTCTTAGGCATGTGTTTGTGGGAGCGGCTTTAGCCGCGAAGCAGTGTCAGAATGATCTTCGCGGCTAAAGCCGCTCCCACATGGCTGTTGCGCCCATCGATTTCTTGTTCAAATTTCCACCGCTGGGCAATGCCTGTAGTGCTTTCCAAGTTTATAGGAGCGGGCCATGCCCGCGATTGCCCAGCCCGTTACGACACCCCCCGAAGAAAACCGTGTTTTTTGTGCTCTATGGGTTCTGTGCCTCTATGGTGAAATCTCTCGCCGACACAACCCAGCCGCTTGCCGCCCGGCATCGATTGCCGCAGACTGTTCGCGAACCTGAACCCAAGGAGATCGACCCATGGCCAAATCTATCAAAGGTACGCAAACGGAAAAGAACCTGCTCATCGCCTTCTCCGGCGAGTCCCAGGCACGCAATCGTTACACCTATTTTGCCGGTGCCGCACGTAAGGAGGGATTGATGCAGATTTCCGCGATCTTTGCCGAGACGGCGGATCAGGAAAAGGAGCACGCCGAGCGCTTTTTCAAATTCCTCGAAGGTGGCGACGTAGAGATTACCGAAAGCTTTCCTGCCGGTGTGAT